>MEHZ011466366.1_pt1 | contig 68077 bp, 71 predicted proteins | sample 897221 | NCBI WGS metagenome assembly MEHZ01 (sample SAMN05514161, study PRJNA337945) | marine metagenome | isolation source: marine surface water | place: Arctic Ocean | collected 2007-12-13 | reverse complement strand
ATTTATTCATTTAAAAAGAATAAATAGCCGCAACTAAAAATGAAGCTAAACTATCGGCACTTTCTGTAGGCGAAATAGCAAAGATTTTTGATGAAGCTGAGTCAATTCTGAATTCAGGCTTAAAAATAAAGTTACCTGCAGTATAGCTACCTGTTAATGTTAATGAAAAATTATCTGCATCACCATCAGAAACTAGTGCTCCAAAACCATCTGTCTCAGAGAAAAATTCTCCACGTAAACCTATTGCAAAACTATCACTAGTTGTTAATTGTGGGTATAGTGCAATACCAGCAAATCCAGTATCTCCAGCTAGAGTTGCAGTTGTCGCATTAATACCCATGAAAAAACTATCAGACAGATCAAAACCTCCGGTGTAATCAAGTTGGAAATAATCCTCTCCTGCAAGTAGGTTGATGTATTGTCCATAAAGGCCTAATTGGGCTCCGAATGCAGTATATCGATCATAATTTGCTTCAGTTTGATCAGTCTGATTGAATATACCTAACATTAAAGATATATTATCTGACAAGGTGAAGTCTGCTTTTACCCCAGTGTGAGAAAAGGGACCGTATGAAAACATATAGGAAGTAGAGTAGTTAAAGTTAGCTGCTGGTGAAATAACTTCATAACCTAAAAAAGTGTTGAAGTTACCTAAAGTAATTTTAACTCCTTCAGCTATATTGTAATATGCATATAATTGATTTACCATTTCAGAAGAATTTCCTGAAGATCCAAAAACAGCATCTGTACCTCTAGGTCCAAAAACTACATCGGCAACAAATCCTGATTTCTCACCCTCATAAGAAACTATGAAATTCGCCATTCCTAGAGCAAAGCCGTTAAGGTTAGCAAAAGAAGTTCCGGGCGCAACTGGATCTTCAGAAAAGCTTGCTCTAAAATAAGTATCAACAGTACCACTGAAGTTAAAGCTCGGGGTATCTTCAGAAGTATCTGTGTCTTGTGCATTAACAATTGACGTGTTAACTAGGGTAATTGAAAATACAAGAATAAGTAAGTGTTTTAAATTTTTCATTAGATTATTATTTTAAGATTATTTGACAAAAATAAAACATGAAAACAACTACCCCCCTTAAAATAGGGGGTACATTTATATTTTTATTTATTTACAAATAATAACCCTAAAAAAATAAGGGTATTGTAATATATATATATATAATTTATGAAAATATCAGAAAACTCGTTTTTGATTACGAATTTGGAAAGCGAATTAGGGAAAAGCCTAGAGCAACCATAACAAGCCCTCCAATAATACTTAACAAGGTATAAGAAATAAAGGCACTGTAATTCCCTGTTTTCAAAAACTCAATACCCTCAAGGCTAAATGTAGAAAAAGTTGTGAGTCCTCCGCAAAAACCTACAGCAACAAAAAGATAAAGATCAGAGCGAAATAGGTTATTTTTTAGAGCCCAACTAAATAATATGCCAATAAGAAGGCATCCCATTAGATTAACAATTAAAGTAGGCCATGGAAAGACAGCTTTAGAAATAGGGATTAGTTTACTTGAAAGAAAACGTACTAAACTTCCTAAACCACCCCCTAAAAAAACAAAAAGAATCGCCTTCATTTTGTAGTTAAGTATTTAATTAATAATAACAAACTAAAAGCAATCAAAAACCCAATTAGAATTTTATAACTCCCTTTAAAATATTGAGGTTGATTTTTTTTATCGGCTTTATATGAGTAAATAATGGCGCCAACAAATACAATGAAAAAACAAAGTCCAAAAATCAATTGTCCAAACGAAAACATTTTTTAAATTTTGTTTAAATTTAGAAATAAATAATCCATAAACACCCTTTATAATTATGATAAAAAAACCCATCGATGCAGTTATTCAATTTCATGAAGTCTACGGACTAGGAATTGAAAATGACCCTATATCCGATTTACCAAAAAAAATAATTGATTTGCGATATAATTTAATGAAAGAAGAGAATGAAGAATATTTACAAGCAGCAAAAGAAAATGATCTTGTGGAAATTGGTGATGCACTAGGTGATATGTTATACATATTGTGTGGAACAATTATCTCACATGGATTTCAAGATAAAATGGAATCTATTTTTGATGAAATACAACGTAGTAACATGAGTAAGCTTGGAGAAGATGGAAAACCTATTTACCGTGAGGATGGGAAGGTAATGAAAGGGCCAAATTATTTTAAACCAAATTTGACTAAAATTTTGTCAACGGATTAATCAACAGCTTGTCTCCAATTAAAGGGATCTTCATGAGAATTGTATTGAATTCCAACTAATTTTTCTTTTAGCTGAAGCGCTAGGGGTGTTTCCAAAGAAAGAGAATAAGATTTGCCTTGATGTGAAAAACCATGAATAGGAAGAACAACAACCGCTGTTCCCGTCCCAAAAATTTCTTCCAGTAATCCGTCATCATGCGCCTTCTTGAGCTCACTAACCTTAATGGGACGTTCTTCAACTTGAATTCCATCATTTTTAGCAATTGCAATTATACTTTTTCGTGTAATACCGTCTAAAATACGGTCATTAATAGGAGAGGTTACAAGTGTCCCATCTATCTTAAAGAATATATTCATAGTACCAGCTTCTTCAAGATACTCATGATTATTGGAATCAGTCCAAATAATTTGTTGGAATCCTTTTTTTAGCGCCTCAGAAGTGGGATAAAATTGAGCAGCATAGTTACCTGCAGCTTTCGCAAATCCAACGCCCCCACTAGCGGCACGGCTATATTCTTCGGCAATTAAAACATTAATTTTACCTCCAGTATAATATGATTTCACTGGTGCACAGATAATCATAAAAATATATTCCATTGAAGCAGAGGCCTGAACACTGGGTTGACTAGCAAAAACAAAAGGGCGAATATAAAGTGAGTTTTCCGTTCCAGGTTTTACCCAATCTTGATCAAGTTTTAATAAGCTTTTTAAACCTTTAAAGAAAAAAGATTCTGGAAATTCAGGAATCTGGAGACGTTTAGCGGAAAGATTAATTCGTTTGAAATTTTCTTCTGGACGAAATAACCAAAGTAAACCATTATTATCTTTAAATGCTTTCATACCCTCAAAAACAGCTTGCCCGTAATGTAATACACTCGATGACGGGTCAAGCGTTAAGGGTTTGTATGGTGTAATTTCAGGAGTTTGCCACTTACCATCACGATAATTGCAATAGAACATATGATCTGTAAAGATCTTTCCAAAAACTATATTTTTAAAATCAACTGAATTTATTTTTGATTTCTTAACTCTTGTCACATTCATTTTATCAAAATAAGATTTAAAGTAAAAATAGTTTTTTTCTACATTAAAAAAAGAATAGCGAATAATTATTATAGCTTTTTGTAAAAGCTTTAATCAATAATTAAAAAACTTAAGTAATCATTCTTTATTTTTAACTTTTCTACACTGAATTATGATTTATCTTTAATGAAACCTATTAGACATCAAATAATTACTAAAGACGGCTCATCAACACTCCGAATAGAGGAGTTGAAAGAAAGTTATCATTCTAAACACGGAGCTGTTGTTGAATCTAAATTTGTTTACCTAGACGAAGGTTTAAAGTACTGGAGAGAAAAGCAACCTAAAAAGCGGTGTAGGATATTAGAACTAGGATATGGAACGGGCTTAATGACATATCTCATATTTTTATATTCCCTAAAAAATACCATCAAGATTGATTATGAAAGTTTGGAAGCATTTCCATTAAATGCTGATGAAATTAATACCCTAAATTACGAACAGTATTTTCAAAAAGAGAAAACTTTACTTCATTTTAAAGAATTTAATAACTATTCATGGGAGAATAAGGAAAAGATTTCCCCCTTTTTTTCTTTAACAAAAAAAGAAATTAAGTTTGAGAATTTTGCTTCAAAATCAAAATTTGATCTTATTTTTTATGATGCTTTTGGATCTCATGCGCAGCCTGAGTTATGGTCTTTAGCCTGTATGTTTAAATGTTATGAATTACTTAACAACGGTGGAGTATGGGTTAGTTATTGTGCAAAAGGAAGTGTTCGTAGAGCTTTAGAACATGTTGGTTTTAAGACTTATCGTCTTCCAGGGCCTCCCGGAAAGAGAGAGATGCTTCGGGCCATAAAGTATTAAATGTGTATTTTTAAAAAAAAAATGAAGCTACTCATAACTGGAGCTACTGGTCTTGTTGGAAAAGCGTTAATAAAAGAGTCACTCAGTCAGGGGACGGAAATTCACTTTTTAACAACCCAAAAAGCAAAAATAAATAGCATTGAAGGTGCAAAAGGATTTTACTGGAATCTTTCGCACAAAAAAATTGATGTCTCTTGTTTCGAGGGAGTGGAGATTATTATTCATTTGGCAGGGGCTACAATTTCTAAAAGATGGACGACTGAATATAAAAAAGTCATCTTGACCAGTAGGTTGGAGTCTACTAAATTACTTTTAAATGGAATAAAAGCATTTCCAAAAAAGCATAATATTAAAAAATTAGTATCCGCATCAGCAATCGGGATTTATCCCTCTGATTTTGATCAAACTGTTGATGAGGAAACCCCAGTGAGTCCAAATAGTTTCATGGAAAAGATTGTAATTGATTGGGAAAATGAATCAGACAGTTTTAATTTAATAGGAATTAAGGTGGCCAAACTGCGGATTGGTCTTGTTTTGAGCGACAAAGGAGGAGTTGTTGCAGTTATGAAAATTCCAACTATGTTATACTTAGGTGCAGCCTTTGGAAGTGGAAAGCAAGGTCAATCATGGATTCATATTTATGATTTGGTTTCTTTAATTTTATTTGTAATAAAAAATCAATGGGAAGGAGTTTTTAACGCCGTTTCCCCTGGGTCAGTATCACAGAATCATTTTATATCTGCCTTGGCAAAATCTCTCAATCGACGTCATATTTCTCCACCTCTTCCAAAATTTTTAATCCAATTTTTAGTGGGTGAAATGAGTTGTTTGATTTTGGACAGCCATTGGGTTAGTCCTCAAAAAGTTTTAGATAATGGATTTGTATTTAAGTTTGAAGAGATTAATAATGCACTAGAAAACATTTTCAATAAAAAGGATTAGTGACAATTTGACATTCTTTGATTGTGGCAATAATTTTGCATTAAGATAAAGTCTCTAAATTAGATTTAAATGGCAAAAAAAGAAAATAAAGTTAGTACAAAGAAGGCCACTCAGAACAAACAAACTTCAAAGACTTCAAAAACTACAAAGACTTCAAAGACTGAAGTTAAAGTTGCACTACAATTAAAAGAAGTTAAAGAGTCTTTAGAAAAAGAGAAGGATAAATATTTACGTCTTTTTGCAGAATTTGAAAATTTTAAAAAACGAACTGCTAAAGAGCGGATTGAACTTTTTAAAACAGCAAATCAAGAGGTAATTTCTGCAATGATTCCTGTGTTAGATGATTTTAATAGAGCACACAAACAAATTGAAATAGATGAAAATATAATTGATATTAATGGCTTTAAATTGATTTTTAATAAATTTAAAGAAATACTTAAAAGTAATGGTCTAGTTGCAACTTCGGCGAAGACAGGTGATTATTTCGATGCCGAAATTCATGAAGCCATTACTCAAATTCCTGCTTCTTCTGAAAAAGAAAAAGGAAAGATTATTGATATCATAGAAACAGGTTACCAGTTAGGTGACAAAATTATTCGTTTTCCAAAAGTAGTCGTAGGACAATAAATATGAAAGAAGATTATTACGAAATATTAGAGATCTCTAAATCTGCATCGGCAGCTGAAATTAAAAAAGCATACCGTAAAAAAGCAATAAAATTTCATCCTGATAAAAATCCAGGAGATGCAACTGCCGAGGCAAAATTCAAAAAAGCTGCTGAAGCATATGAGATTTTAGGAAACGAAGAAAAACGCTCTCGTTATGACCAGCATGGTCATGCTGCTTTTGAAGGTGGTCAAGGTTTTGGCGGAGGAATGAATATGGATGACATTTTCAGTCAGTTTGGTGACATCTTTGGTGGTGCTTTTGGTGGTGGATTTGGAGGTGGTTTTTCAGGTGGTCAGCGACGTGCTAAGGGTTCTGATATGAGAATTCGAGTTAAACTTACGTTAGAGGAAATCGCCTCTGGGGTGGAAAAGAAGATCAAGGTTCCCAGAAAAGTTCAAGCTCCAGGTGTACAATATACTACCTGTTCTAATTGCAAGGGAAATGGACAGGTTATGAAAATCACTAATACTATATTAGGAAGAATGCAAACTTCTGCAAACTGTACTGCATGTGGTGGTAGTGGAAAAACCATATTAAACAGACCTTCAGGTTCTGACCCTCAGGGGATGGTTAAAAGAGAAGAGACAGTATCTATTAAAATACCTGCTGGAGTTGAAGAAGGAATGCAATTGAAAGTTTCAGGAAAAGGAAACGAGGCTCCAGCAAATGGAATATCAGGTGACCTTTTGGTATTGATAGAAGAGATTGTTCATAATTCATTTGTTCGCGAAGGAAATCATTTACATTATGATTTGTATATAAGCTTATCTGAGGCTGTTTTGGGTATTTCCAAAGATTTAGTTCTTTTAGAAGGAAAAGCAAGAATTAAATTAGATTCAGGAATCCAATCTGGAAAAACATTAAGACTAAGAAGTAAAGGTTTACCAAGTATCAACGGATATGGGACAGGCGATTTGTTAGTACATATTAATGTGTGGACACCTAAAACCTTAAATAAGGAACAAAAGTTATTTTTTGAAAGCATGCTTGGGGACTCAAACTTTATTCCTAGTCCAGAAAAATCAGATAAATCATTTTTTGAAAAAGTAAAGGATATGTTTGCTTAAATCATTTGATTTTAAAAAAAAGTAATATATTTGATCTGATTCTAACATTTATGTTAGTTTCATTTTCTTTTTCATAGCAATTTTTCCCATCCTTTTACAAGGGTGGGTTTTGTTTTTATATTATCTTACTCTAGATTTCATGAATGCACTTAGAAATTTTATAGAACTTCTAGAATATAAGTTTACCATTGGCAGCAGTATTTCCTTTTCGCCAAAGTCAATACTTATTGTTATTCTTGTCTTTGTTTTGACTTTTTTTTCTTTAAAGTTATTTAGGAAAATTATAAATAGAACACTTTCAAGTGATGCTAAAATCAAGTTTAGAAGTATATTCTCTTTTTTTAATTACTTCGTTTATTCAATAGTTATTCTGATGACATTTCAGAATATTGGAATAAATTTAACTGCAGTATTTGCAGCTTCAGCTGCTTTACTAGTTGGTGTTGGTCTCGCTTTACAAACCTTTATTCAAGATATTATATCAGGAGTCTTCATAATTGTTGATCAGTCTGTTCACGTGAATGACATTATTGAGGTTGATGGTCAAATAGGTAAAGTTGAAAACATTAAATTAAGAACTACACGCGCCGTAACTAGAGAAAATAAAGTGCTAATTATTCCAAATCATAAGTTTTTGACCTCTACTTTATTTAACTGGACAGAAAATGGTGTAATTACAAAAGAGATAGTCGAGATTGGGGTTAGCTATAAAAGTGATGTGAAACAAGTCACAGACATTCTTCTTGGTATAGCAAATAGTCATAAGTCAGTTTTAACAAATCCAAAGCCAACTGTTATTTTTAATGATTTTGGAGATAGTGCGCTTATTTTTCAACTTTATTTCGCTTTAGATAGTAGTTTTGCTTCAAATATTGTTAAAAGTGATTTACGTTATGAGATTTTCGAAGAATTCAATAGACAAAATATTGACATCCCATTTCCACAAAGAACTCTAACTTTTGTTAACCCACCAAAAACATCATCAACATGATTCAAGTTTTATTGATTGAAGATGAAGAGCCCATTAGACGAGTATTGTCTCGAATTCTTATCGAAGAAAATAATAATTATCAAGTTACTGAAGCAAAAGATGGAAAAGAAGGGATTGATTTATTAGGGAATAAAAAATTTGATTTGGTTTTATGTGATATCAAAATGCCTAAGATGGATGGGATTGAAGTTTTGAAAAAGACTATTAATAAAAGTATAAATGTGCCCTTTATTATGCTTACAGGTCATGGAAATATTGAGACAGCAGTTGAAGCTATGAAGCTTGGAGCTTATGATTTCATTTCAAAACCACCAGATTTAAATCGTTTGCTAACTTCTATTCGCCATGCCTTAGAAAATAAATCATTACGGACAGAAAATATAAAATTAAAAAAGAGAGCCGCTCAAAAACACGTAATAATTGGTGAAAGTATCCAAATACAAAAAGTTAGGAAATTGATTTCTAAAGTTGCACCCACTGATGCACGGGTATTAATAACGGGAGAGAATGGAACAGGAAAAGAGTTAGTAGCTCATCAATTACACAAGCAAAGTGATCGGAGTGGCGAAAATTTTATTGAAGTAAATTGTGCTGCGATTCCATCTGAACTTATTGAAAGTGAGCTTTTTGGATATGTTAAAGGTGCTTTTACTTCTGCCTTTAAAGATCGTTCCGGAAAATTTGAAGCGGCTCATAACGGTACTTTGTTTTTAGATGAAATTGCCGATATGAGTTTGGCTGCTCAAGCAAAAGTACTGAGAGCATTACAAGAAAAGAAGATTCAACGCGTGGGAAATGAAAAAGAGATTCCTGTAAATGTTCGTTTTATCGCTGCAACGAATAAGAACTTAAAAGAAGAAATTGAACAAGGAAGGTTTAGAGAAGATTTGTATCATCGCTTAGCTGTCATCTTGATTGATGTTCCGAAACTTCAAGATAGACTGTCGGACATACCTCTATTGACAAATTATTTTATGTCAATTTTGACAAATCAAGAGGGTTTAGATGCTAAAGAAATTTCTCAGAGTGCTTTAAAAAAATTACATAATTATCCTTGGACTGGTAATGTTAGAGAACTTCGAAATGTTATTGAGCGGTTAATGATTTTAGGAGATAACCCTATAAGCGGAGAAAATATTAACCAATTTGCTCCTAAATAGTGTTAGTATGAAAAAAGTCTTTTTGTTAATCATATTTATTATTAGCTCACTTTTGAGTAAGGCACAAGATGCTAATATTAAAGATAAAATTGATGCTATATATAACGAGGCGCTTACAGACGGGAAAGCTTATCAATGGCTTGACCATTTGTCTAACAATATTGGAGGCAGATTATCCGGATCATTAAATGCTGAGCGAGCCGTCTTGTGGGGAAAAGATGAATTGATTAAAATTTCTTTAGATCGTGTTTTTCTTCAAAATATAATGGTTCCAAAATGGGTACGAGGTACCTTTGAGTACGCAAGCATTATTACTGGTCCAGGGCAGAGTATGAATGTCCCTGTTTGTTCTCTAGGTGGATCTGTTGCTACACCTTCTGCTGGTTTGATCTCGAAAGTAGTTGAGGTAAAAAGTTTTGGAGAATTAGAAGCCCTCGGCAAAGATAAAGTTAAAGGTAAATTTGTTTTTTATAACAGAGCAATGCCGGCAGAGTTGATCAATACTTTTGATGCCTATTCAAAATCAGTAGACCAGCGTTCTCAAGGAGCAGAAGTAGCAGCTCGATTAGGGGCAGTGGGTGTTATTGTAAGATCAATGAATTTACGTTTAGACGACTATCCCCACACAGGAGCTATGTATTATGGTGACCTCCCTAATAAATTAAGAATCCCAGCTGCTGCAATAAGCACAAATGGTGCTCAATTATTGAGTTCAATGCTTTCATTAGATGGGGACTTGGACTTTTATTTAAAACAAGATTGTAAAAACTTTCCTGATGTTCCTTCACATAATGTCATCGGTGAAATAAAAGGAAGTGAATTTCCTAATGAGATTATTCTGGTGGGCGGACATCTAGATTCTTGGGATTTAGGAGATGGAGCTCATGATGACGGTGCTGGAATTGTTCAGTCAATGGAGGTTTTACGTTTGTTTAAAGCAATAAATTACCAACCCAAAAGAACCATAAGAGTTGTGTTATATATGAATGAGGAAAATGGTTTACGTGGGGGAAAAGCTTACGCGGCATATGCAAGAAAAAACAAAGAGAATCATATTTTTGCATTAGAATCTGACGCAGGGGGTTTTAGTCCAAGAGGTTTTGTTTTTGAAGCAAGCAAAGAACAATTTAAGCAGATATTAACTTGGAAAATTTATTTTGAAACCTATTTAGCAAATAATTTTAAATTAGGAGGAAGCGGTGCAGATATTGGTCCACTTAGAAATGGAACAACGGTTCTTTCTGGGTTGAGACCAGACTCTCAAAGATATTTTGATTATCATCATGCTGCAAATGACACTTTTGATGCCATTAATAAAAGAGAATTGGAATTGGGTGCAGCTGCCATGACTAGCTTAATTTACTTAGTTGACCAATTTGGATTTTAATTTTTATTCTTAATGATTATTGCTTTAAGCCAATATACTAAAGAGTTTAAATATAATTTAAGTCTTGCTTTTCCAGTTATTGTTGGACTTTTGGGACATACTTTTGTTCAGTTGGTTGACAATATAATGGTAGGTCAGCTTGGCACAGCTGAATTGGCAGCTGTCTCTCTTGGAAACAGTTTCTTTTTTGTAGCAATGTCACTTGGTATTGGTTTTTCAACAGCTATTACTCCTTTAGTGGCTGAAACAGATGGAGCAAAAGATATTCAGGCTGGAAGAAATATTTTTATTCATGGCTTATTGTTGTGTATCTTAATTGGCTTTTTTTTAACCCTAGCTGTATTATTAAGTAAACCTTTGTTATCCCAAATGGCACAACCAGATGAGGTAGTTGTTTTAGCCTTTCCTTATTTAAAATGGGTAGGAATTTCTCTTATACCTTTAATTATTTTTCAGGGATTTAAACAGTTTTCAGAAGGCCTTTCTCACACTCGACCAGCAATGTACGCTACCTTAATAGGCAATGTTATTAATGTAATTCTTAATTATTTTTTAATTTTTGGATTTTGGATTTTTCCAAAAATGGGAGTAGAGGGTGCAGCTATTGGAACCTTAATATCTCGTTGTTCAATGTTATTGTTTATGTCTCTTTATGTTAGATTCAACAAACGATTTATCGATTTTGCTCAATCTGTGGTTTGGAAAAAATCAGATTGGAATTTATTTAAAAAAATAATCCGATTAGGATTTCCTTCTGCCCTTCAAATGTTTTTCGAGGTTATTTTTTTTACTGCTGCTATTTGGTTATCAGGATTTTTGGGTAAGAATCCCCAGGCAGCAAATCAAATAGCTCTTAATTTATCTTCCATGACCTTTATGTTTGCAATGGGATTAGGAGTTGCAGCAATGATTAGAGTTGGTAATCAGAAAGGGAAAGGGGATTTTATAGCACTTAAGCGAATTGCATATTCTATATTTTTTCTAATCTTTTTATTTGATGTTATATTCTGTTTGTTTTTTTTGATAACGAACAGTTATCTTCCATGGATTTATCTTGACGGCTCTAATCCACTTCAAATTACTGACATAAGTGAGGTAATAGAAATAGCCTCTACCTTGCTAATTGTTTCTGCTTTCTTTCAAATTCCTGATGGTCTTCAGGCAGTTTTTTTAGGTGCGCTTCGGGGTTTGCAAGATGTTAATATTCCAGCATTTATCACCTTTTTTTCTTATGGAATATTTGGATTACCTATTTCTTATTATCTTGGATTACACACTCCTTTAGGAGCAACAGGTATATGGATTGGTTTATTGTCTGGATTATCGGCTTCGGCAGTGCTTCTTTATATCCGATTTAATTATATGACTAAAAAATTAACAGAAAATTAAAGCTATGGAACTACCTAAATTTCTAATTGCAGACAATTCTTCTCTTGAAGATGACCTTTTTATTGTCCACACAGAATATCCTCGGTTTATTCTCAATGTTTCAAATGACGAGGTACATTGGCTAGAAGATTTTGATAAAGAAGATGAAGCCACTCTAAAAGCTGAATCTCATTTTTTGATTGAAGCGGCTTTTGATTTTTATGATGCTGAAATGGAATCACTTGAACAATAACAATGGATACATTAATTGAATGGGATAAAACCCTCTTTTTATGGCTTAATACCCAAGGAACTCCAACTTTTGATAGCTTCTGGATGATGATGACAAATCGCGCTTCCAATATTCTTATTTATCTTATTCTCTGGCTATTTATTTCTTGGAAAACTACCTGGAAAAAAGGGCTTTATTTATTGTTATTTACAGCTCTTTTAATTTTACTTACAGATCAGTTAACAAATCTATTTAAGTTAAATTTTGGCCGTTTAAGGCCGTGTTACGATCAAGAAATTAAATCTTTAATTCGTTTAGTAAAATCTAATTGCGGAGGTCGATTTAGTTTTTTTTCTGGACATGCTTCAAACTCTTTTGCTTTGGCAATATTTTTTGGAGGGATTTTAAAGTCTTATATACGTTATTCAAACTATGGATTACTTTTTATTGCTTCCCTTATCGCCTACAGCAGAGTCTATATTGGAGTTCACTTTCCGCTTGATATTATCTGTGGAGCTATTGCAGGTGTTTCGATTGGAAAACTATTTCATAAATCTTGGAATAGGTTTGTTTTTAGGATTTTAAGTTAAATTTAAAATTCTAGATAATACTGAATATATTAAATTGAACGTTCAAAGGAATTCTATGTAGTCAATAAAACTTAAATCAATGTGGGTGAAAAAAGTTGATTTTAAAACTTACAATTAAAAATTCAAAATCATTCATTTTCTTTTAAAAGTTCAGGATATGCATTTTGAAATTTATGAATACGGGGAATGGATACTTGTCTTACATAGGAATTGTTTGGATTATTTCTTTCGAAATTTTGATGATATTCTTCAGCGTAATAAAACTTTTCTAAAGGTTTAATTTCGGTAACAATCTCATTTCTAAAGATTTCTTCTTCCTGTAATAGCTCAATATATTTTATTATTATTTCTTGTTCTTCAGGCGAGGTGTAGAAGGCTATCGAACGATACTGAGATCCACGATCTGGTCCCTGGCGATTGGGTGTTGTGGGATCATGAGAACCAAAAAAAACTTGAACTAAAGTACCGAAGCTAACTACTGATGGGTCATAAACAACTTCAACAGCTTCTGCGTGCCCTGTTTTTCCAGTTCCGATTTGATTATAATTTGGATTTTTTGTAAATCCACCTGCATAGCCCGAGTATGCTTCTGAGACTCCTTTTACAGATTCGTAAACAGCTTCAACACACCAAAAACAACCCGAAGCAAAATAGGCCCTTTTCATATTCTTAGTAACTTCTGCTTTTGGTTGCCAGACAGACTCGGAATGATCTATGGGAGGTATACTGGAGATACATGTTTGTAAGGCTATTACAGTAAGAATTGATAAAATTGTTTTCATTGATTATTTTTAAATGATTTATATTAAGATATGATAGTAAAAATTAAATATAATTTTCATTTATGAAGTGCTATAAAATTTATGGAAAAAGAATTGGATTTAAGGGACTGTCAATGATTTCTCCAATTCTTGCTCCGGGACACCATTTTTCCCAGTCTTGGGTTTGATTTTCGTTATCAGGAGATTTGAGTTCCATTTCACTATCCATATAAATTACCGTCATCACTTTTCTAGTTTTATTTGTTTTATTGGCTCCTGCTCGATGAAAAATCCATCCCGAATGAAAACTTACTTCACCTAGATCAAAAGATGAACGTTGTTGTTTAAAGTCTGTTAGCCGTAGAATATTACTAATTTCTTTTTCACTTTCGTCTCCAATTTCTAAGTTTCTCCCTTTGATTAGTTGATGGCTACCTGAACTAAATTCTAGTGGTCCCATTTCCAAGGGTGTCGCTTGAAGAGGGATCCACGCTGTAACAGTTTTATCTGAAGCTAAAGGCCAATATTGTTGATCGCAATGCCAAGGCGTAATACCTCCGCTGGGTTCTTTATATAGTAGTTGATCATGATACAAGCGTACACTTTTAACCTCCATAAGCTGCTTTGCAATATGTGCTAAGTGCTTTGAATAAACGAAGGCTTTTACAGCTTGATCTTGCTCCCATAAGTTACCTAATTGAATAAATGCCTTTCCATAGGTATCTCTTTTTTCTAAAGAAAGGAGAGTTGATTTCTCTTTTAAAACAATTAAATCTAGTTTTTCTTCAATTAGTGCTAATTCTAAAGGGTTAAAAACGTCTTTGATTTTGACATAACCTTGCCTTTTGTAAAAAGCTACTTTTGCTTTTGTAATCTGATGAAGTTTATTTTTTCTCATATAATATAAAAAACTAAACTAGTTTATTTTAATTACTCTAGCTTTGACATTTCAAATATTTCAAAGCTTTTAATGCAACCTTTGGTGGCTTTTTGATATTTAGCAATATGTTCAGAATCATTATGTTCTAGCCATAACAAATGGCTTTCCCAGTTTTCATAAAAAAGGAATACATTCTTGTCGGTGTGGTCCTGATGTAGGTCATAATTTATACATCCGTTTTCAGCCAGAGTAGGGGAGATTAATTCAAATAATTCCTTTTTAACTTTCTCTCTAAATAGAGTTTTTGCTTCAATTTTAGCGACTACTGTGAGTGTTTGATTAGTCATGCTTGATTTTTTTATTTCAAAATTTGTTTTACCAAATAATCTCCTACTTGGGATGTAGAATTTCCTTTATCACCGCTTTCTTTTAGATCTTCGGTTACGATTCCTTCAGTTAAGGAAAGATCAACCACTCGTCTAATTTCAGCACCTTCTTCGTTTAAGCCAAAGCTCATTTCAAAGAGCATTGCGGCAGAAAGAACGGTAGCCAATGGATTAGCAATTCCTAAACCTGTTGCTTGTGGGAATGAACCATGTATAGGTTCGTACAAAGCATTTTCTGTTCCAATAGAGGCAGAAGGCATTAATCCCATGGACCCTGATATTACTGAAGCTTCATCTGTAAGGATATCTCCAAAGAGATTTTCAGTAATTAAAACGTCATAGCTATTTGGCCATTGCACCAGGCGCATCGCAACTGCATCTACAAATTCGTATGAAACTTTCACTTCGGGATAATCTTTTTCCATTGCTTGTACAGTTTCCCTCCATAGGCGTGAGCTTTCCAATACATTGGCTTTATCGACACAACATAATTTTTTAGAACGGGTCATGGCTAATTCAAAACCTTTTACTGCTAATCGTTGAATTTCCTCACGTTTGTAGGTACAAGTGTCAAAAGCGGTATTTCCATTATCTTTTCGACCTCGTTCTCCAAAATAAATTCCTCCAGTTAATTCTCGTAAGAATACCAGATCAGTGCCTTCAATACGCTCTCTTTTTAGTGGAGATTTATCCAAAAGGGAGGGAAATGTAAATGTAGGACGCACATTTGCAAATAATCCCAACTTTTGGCGCATTTTTAGTAAACCTTGTTCTGGACGAACTTTTGCAGATGGGTCATTATCAAAACGGGGGTGTCCAATTGCACCAAATAAGATGGCGTCTGATTCCAAACAAATTTGGTGGGTTTCTTCAGGATAGGGGTCACCAACTGCATCAATTGCTGTTGCTCCTGTTAATGCAGGTTTCCATTCAATGGTATGATTGAATTTATTGGCAATTGCATCAGAGACCTTTACAGCTTGATTAATTACTTCCGGGCCAATACCGTCTCCGGCTAAAAGGGCAATTTTTATATGCATATGTATTTTAGTTTTGAATGATATTCAACATTTTTTCTGTAGCTTTTATAGCTGCAACAGTTTGGTCAGAATCCAAACCCCGAGTTATAAATTCTTTATCATAACTTTTCCAGGTGATTGAAGTCTCACATAAAGCGTCTGAGTTACTTCCAGGGGGAATTCGCACGGCATAATCTATTAATTTGGGTAAATTAATTTCGTGTGGATGATATATTTTTTGCAATGCATTCCAGAAAGCATCGTACTGTCCGTCACCAGAAGCATTTTGCTCAAAGTTTTCCCCATCAATTTCAATTGAGATACTAGTAGTAGGGCTTAGACCTTTAGAGTGTGTTAGCACATAAGATTTAATTTTCACACGATTTACCATAACGTTTCCTAAAACATCAGAAATAATAAAAGGTAAGTCTTCAACAGTCATTCGTTCTTTTTTATCACCTAATTCAATTATTCGTTGAGTTACTTTTTTAATTTCATTGTCGTTAAGGGTTAAACCTAATTCTTGTAAATTCTTTTGAATATTAGCTTTTCCAGAAGTTTTACCTAAAGCATATTTTCTTTTTCGTCCAAATCGTTCCGGAAGAAGTTTATTAAAATAAAGATTCTTTTTTGAATCCCCGTCGGCATGTATTCCAGCAGTTTGGGTAAACACATTTTCACCAACTATGGGTTTGTTGGCTGGAATACGAAATCCAGTAAGGGTAGCTACTAACTGACTCACCCTAAAAAGAGAGTCTTCATTGATATTTATTTTTATTTCAGGTAAAAAATCATTTATGACAGCAACCATACTAGCTAAAGGTGCATTTCCAGCTCGTTCTCCCATGCCATTAACAGTTAGATGCATTCCGTTTACACCTGCTTTTATTGCTTCCAGAGTATTTGCAATACTCAAGTCGTAGTCATTATGTCCATGGAAATCAAAGTGAAGTGTTGGGTAGCGATCAATAATTGAGGTTAGATATTTTTTTGTTAATTCGGGCGTTAGAACTCCCAAAGTATCTGGAAGTAAAATCCTTTCTATTGGTTGATCGGAAAGAAAATTTAAATAATCAAAAACATATAATTCAGAGTGGTGCATTCCATTACTCCAATCTTCAAGATAAACATTGGTTTTAAATCCATGTTTTTCCGCTTGGTTAATTGATTTTTCTATGCTGTTAAAGTGTTGAACAGGTTTTTGTTTAAGTTGATATTTTAAATGGTTTAAAGAACCCTTTGTTAAAAGGTTTTGAACGATTGCTCCTGCATCTTGCATCCATTTAATTGAAGTTCCTCCATCTACAAAAGTAAGTACTTCTATTTTTTCTAATAACTCATTAGCCCTTGCCCAAGAGGTGATTTCTTGAACGGCATTGAACTCTCCTTTAGATACTCGAGCAGAAGCAACTTCAATACGATCAATTTTGAGCTCTTGAATCAAGAGCTTTGCTAAAGTTAGTTTTTCAGATGCTGAAAATGAAACACCTGAGGTTTGTTCTCCATCGCGAAGTGTCGTGTCCATTATTTCAATCGTTCTTCTTTTGTTCATCTAAAGATTAAATATTTTAAAGAGAGGTATTTAGAGCATATTGTTCGATCTCTGATTTTATATTGCTCAAATAATCAATATCATCATATCCATTTAGCATATTGTCTTTTTTGTAATCATTAATATCAAAAGACTCTGAATTACCAGATGAAGACAATGAGACACTTTGTTTATTTAAATTAATTGTCAATTCTGTTGAGGGTAAATTTTCAATAGCTTTAAAAATTTCGACTAAAAATTTAGCAGAGATCTGAACGGGAAGTACTCCAATATTCAAGCAGTTATTTCTAAATATATCAGCAAAAAAGCTAGAAATAACACAGCGAAAACCATGGTCATAAACTGCCCAAGCCGCATGCTCACGGGACGAACCAGACCCAAAATTATGGCCACCCACAAGTATTTTTCCTTTGTAGGTAGAGTTATTTAAAACAAAATCAGTTTTAGGTGAATTATCCTGATTGTATCGCCAGTCGCGAAATAAATTATCTCCAAACCCAATACGCTCCGTAGCTTTCAAAAAACGGGCAGGAATAATTTGATCGGTATCTACATTTTCTACCGGAAGAGGAACCGCTGAACTAGTTAAAATATTAAATGATTCATATGCCATATCTATTGTATTAAAGTTCTTGGGTCTGTTATTTTTCCAGTAATTGCTGCTGCAGCCGCAACTAAGGGGCTCGCAAGTAAGGTTCTAGAGCCTGGCCCTTGCCGACCTTCAAAATTCCTATTGGAGGTACTTACTGCATATTTCCCGGCAGGAATTTTATCATCATTCATTGCTAAACAAGCAGAGCATCCTGGCTCACGAAGTTCAAATTCAGCTGTTTCGAAAATGTCTAGTAAACCTTCTTCTTTAATGGAATCTAAAACCTTGTGTGATCCGGGAACTAACCATGCAGTAACATTTTTAGCACGTTTTTTTCCTTTGACGATACTTGCAAAAGCTCTAAAATCCTCAATTCTACCATTAGTACAGCTTCCAATGAAAACAAAGTCAATGGGCTTTCCAATCATACTTTCTCCTTCGGTATAGCCCATATAATCTAAAGATTTTTTAAAAGTTTCAGCACTCCCTTCAACACTGTCTGCTGCCGGAATAGCTTTAGTTATACTCATACCCATTCCCGGGTTGGTTCCAAAAGTAATCATCGGATCAATTTCTGCACCGTCGAATGTAAGCTCTTTGTCAAAAGAGACTCCTTTATCTGAATGCAAAGTTTTCCAATACGTCATGGCTTTGTCCCAATCTGTGCCTTTAGGAGAAAATTCTCTTCCTTTTACATAGTCAAATGTTTTTTCATCGGGAGCTATCATCCCACCTCGCGCACCCATTTCAATACTTAAATTACAAACAGTCATTCGTCCTTCCATACTAAGTTTTTCAAAAACTTCTCCTGCATACTCTACAAAATATCCAGTCGCTCCTGAAGTAGTTAGTTTAGAAATAATAAAGAGCGCAACATCTTTAGATGTAACACCATGACTAAGGGAACCATTAATCAAAATCCGCATTTTTTTTGGCTTAGGTTGCATTATGCACTGCGTTGCCAAAACCATTTCTACTTCTGAAGTACCAATTCCAAAAGCAATTGCACCAAAGGCACCATGAGTTGAAGTGTGTGAGTCGCCACATACTATAGTTGCTCCCGGTTGAGTTATTCCATATTCAGGACCTACCACGTGAACAATACCATTTTTTTTATGTCCCAATCCCCAATACGAAATACCATGTGCATTCGCATTTTCTTCTAGGGCTTCTAACTGATTACGTGACAAAGGATCAGCTACAGGAAGGTGTTGGTTAAGGGTTGGAGTATTGTGATCGGCAGTAGCAAATGTACGTTCTGGATACAAAACAGGTAACTTTCTTTTTTTTAATCCAAGAAAAGCAACAGGACTAGTTACTTCATGAATCATGTGGCGATCAATAAAAAGTACATCAGGTCCATTGTTGATACTTCGAACAACATGCGAATCCCAAACTTTGTCAAATAGGGTTTGTTTCATTTAAGTGAAAATTCAAATTAAATATTACTGGCATTAATGATTTTCGGCAAATCATTGTCGTTAATTTCTTTCTTTTTATCAGCTTCAATTAAAAATTGATTGTAAACTTTGTCTAATTGTAGTTTGTCTAACTCATAACCAATATTTTTAGCACGGTACGCTAATGCTGCACGACCGCTTCGTGCAGTAAGAATTATTGATGATTCAGTTACTCCAACGTCTTTTGGGTCAATAATTTCGTACGTTTCACGTTTCTTAATGACTCCATCTTGGTGAATTCCAGAGGAGTGGGCAAATGCATTCGCTCCTACAATTGCTTTATTTGGCTGTACAGGCATAGCCATGCTGTCTGAAACCAGTTGACTCAAGCCAAATAGCATTTGTGATTTAATACGGGTATCAATATTAAGAGCAGGATGTTGTCTTAAAATCATAACAACTTCTTCCAATGAAGTATTGCCAGCACGTTCACCTATTCCATTGATGGTACATTCAATTTGACGTGCTCCGTATTGAACTCCTGCGATCGAATTTGCAGTGGCTAAACCTAAGTCATTATGACAATGACAAGAAAGACGTGCTTTGTGTATGCCTTTAACATTTTCTTTTAAATATTTCATTTTGGCACCATATTCTTCTGGCAAACAATAACCTGTAGTATCAGGAATATTTAAAACGGTCGCCCCAGCCTTTATTACAGCCTCGCATACTTTTGCTAAAAACTCATTGTCCGTTCGTCCAGCATCTTCAGCATAAAATTCTACATCTTCAACATAGCTTTTTGCATGTCTTACAGCCGCAACAGCTCGCTCTATAATTTGATCTGGAGAAGCGTTAAATTTATAACGCATATGGCTTTCTGAAGTTCCAATTCCTGTATGGATGCGCGAGCGTTTAGCATGTTTTAGCGCTTCAGCCGCAACATCAATATCTTTTTTAACAGCTCGTGTTAAACCACAAACACGTGCGTTTTTAACTAATTTTGAAATATCTTCCACTGCTTTGAAGTCTCCGGGACTTGAAATAGGAAATCCTGCCTCTAAAACGTCTACTCCAAGTAAGTCTAATTGCTCAGCAATTACTAACTTAGTTTTCGAGTCTAATTTACATCCAGGCACTTGTTCTCCGTCACGTAAAGTAGTGTCAAAAATTTCAACATATTCCATAGAGGAGATTTGTGAAGTTTGGATTAATTCACTAATTTACATTTTAACTAATAAGTAAGATAAAATCACTATTTTTGTATTACAATATCCTACAAGTGAAACAACACCTTAAAAGACTAATTATAAGTGTATTAAGACAAAAATTTTTACAATGACAAATGAACAAAAAGATAATTTATTTGTACTTGTAAAATCTCTAACTAAGTCTGAAAAAAGACAATTTAGATTGTATGTTGGAAGAATGGGTTCCAACCAAGATTCTAAATTTTTAAATCTTTTTCAACAATTAGATAGGATGAGTAAATATGATGAAAAGGTGATTTTGAATAAAGGGATCGTTACCAAGCAACAATTATCTAACTTAAAAGCACATTTGTATAAACAGATTTTAATCAGTTTGCGAATGAATCCAGTGCATAAGAATATTAGAATATTGATTCGTGAACAATTAGATTTTGCTACTATTTTATATCAAAAGGGTTTGTATAAGCAAAGTTTAAAGGTTTTGGAAAAGGCCAAATTAATGGCCTTAAAAAATGAAGAAAAGTATAGCGCTTATGATATTGTTGAATTAGAAAAAGTAATTGAATCACAATATATTACACGAAGTTTAAGTAATCGTGCAGAGAAACTCATTTCAGAGTCTAACTTATTGAGAACTCAGAATGATTTAGCAACTCAATTGTCTAATTTATCACTTCAATTGTATGAACGTTTGATTAAGGCGGGATATGCTAAAAGTGATGAGGAATTTCGTGAAATCACTCAATTTTTTTACGAAAAACTACCTAAATTAAATTATGATACTTTGGGCTTTAGAGAAAAACTCTGGTTCTATAAAGCACACGTTTGGTATAGTTTTCTAATTCATGATTTCTTGTCATGCTACCGCTATGCTTCCAAGTGGGTTGAGATGTTTGAAAAAAATCCAGCCATGATTTCCATTCATCCTGTGTTTTATCTTAAGGGGAATAATTATTTAATGGAAAGTTTAGCATTGATAAAATACCCTTCTAAGTTTAAGGAAATACTTAAGCAAATGATTAGAAGAACCTTACATGAGGATTTCCCAATTAACGACAATCTTAAAGCTCTTAATTTTCTTTTTTATTACAGTAATAAATTGAATCTTCACTTTTTAGAGGGTAGTTTTGAAGAAGGAGTGATTGTGATTCCGGAAATCAATAGCGGAATAAATCAGTATATTAATCAGATAGATCCACACCACATTATGATGTTTTACTACAAAATTGCATGTGTTTATTTTGGAGCAGAAGATTATGAGAATTGTATTGTTTTTTTGGATAAGATTATCAGTAATAAACGTTTGAAAATGAGAGAAGATTTGCTTTGCTTTTCTCGAGTACTAAATATTTTTGCTCACTATGAAGCAGGATTTGATTATCATTTGGAAGCTCATTTACGAGAAACCTACAAGTTTTTAATTAAGATGAACGATTTACATGCTGTGCAAAAAGCGATGATTCGTTTTGTTAAAAATTTAGGAGACATTTACCCTCATGAATTAAAATCCGCTTTTCAAGAGCTATACAATGAACTAAAGCAATATGAAAATGATCCATACGAGAGAAGATCCTTTTTGTATTTGGATATTCTTTCATGGCTGGAAAGTAAAATTAAAAACGAATCCATAGCTAATATAATTAAGCAAAAAGCAATGCAACTTAACAGGAAAGAACGCTCTTCCATATCCCCATTTTCTGAGGGTTAGCCTTAAAACTCATTGCTTCTTTAGTTACCGGATGGTCAATTTGTAAACTTCTAGCGTGAAGGCTAATGCTACCATCTTTATTATTCCGATCTGCACCATATTTCAAATCTCCTTGTATCGGAAACCCTAAAGCACTTAATTGAGCTCTTATTTGATGATGACGCCCTGTTTCTAATGTTATTTCCAATAAGCAATAGTGCTCAAATTCTTGAATTCGGCGATAACTTAATTTTGCAATTTTACTATTAGGAACTTCATTTTTATGCGCTTTTGATTTATTTTGTTTTTGATTTCTGGTCATCCAATGAATCAATTTTCCCTCTTGTGATGGAAATTCTTTACCTACAATTGCCCAATAAGTCTTTTTGGGACTTCGCTTTTTAAATTGTTCATTCAGACGTATCAAGGCTTTTGATGTTTTTGTAAAAACAAGAACACCACTTGTAGGTCGATCAATTCGATGTACAATACCTATGTAAACTTTTCCAGGTTTGTTATATTTGATTTTCAAATACGCTTTTAAATGATCGGCAAGTGTAGAGTCTCCAGTTTTATCCCCTTGAACTAACTCTTTGGCTTCTTTATTGACAACTATAAGATGATTGTCCTCAAAAAGAATACGTCTTTTAATGTCCATTTAGCTTAATATTGTTCCTCCTTATTAGGGAAGTCACCTTTTTTCACATCAGTTGTGAAGGCTTGAATAGCTTGACTGATTTTGGTATTTAGATCTAAATAACGTCTCAGAAAACGTGGACTAAACTCTTTACTCATACCTAACATATCATGTAAAACTAAAACTTGGCCGTCCACTTTATTTCCAGCACCAATTCCTATAAATGGAATAGAGATTTCTTGTGCGACTCTTCCCGCAAGATCAGCTGGAATTTTTTCCAGAACAACCCCAAAACATCCTATCTCTTCTAAATTTTTAGCATCTTCAAGGAGTTGTTTGGCTTCTCCTTTTTCTTTAGCACGAACCGAATAGGTGCCAAACTTATAGATTGATTGTGGAGTTAACCCTAGATGACCCATTACTGGAATTCCAGCCTTTAATATTCTTATTATAGATTCTTTAACCTCTTCACCTCCTTCAAGTTTTACGGCATGTGCTCCAGATTCCTTCATGATTCGAATTGCAGAACGAAGGGCTTCTTTAGAATCTGCTTGATAGGTGCCAAAAGGTAAATCAACAACAACGAGTGCTCTTTCTACTGCACGTACAACACTACTGGCATGATAAATCATTTGATCTAAAGTAATTGGTAGCGTCGTTTCATGACCTGCCATTACATTAGAAGCAGAGTCACCTACTAAAATAATATCAACACCTGCTTGATCTACAATACCAGCAAGTGTGAAATCGTAAGCTGTTAGCATTGCTATTTTTTCATTGTTGGCTTTCATTTCTAAAAGACTCTTGGTAGTGATTCGAGTATAGCTTTTGTTGATTGTTGACATATTTACTTTTTCCAAAAATACTATTTCTTTTAATAACTACTTTAAATTTATTTAATAGTCAGTTTTGTAGATTACAACTCAAAACTGCCAAGCTGTCAGTTGTTGTGTTATGGCATAATGCTTGAAATAGTAGTCTGTAAAATATTAATACACTATCATGAGTAAAATTATTGGAATTGATTTAGGAACCACCAATTCGTGTGTTTCCGTAATGGAAGGAAATGAGCCTGTTGTAATACCCAACGCTGAAGGAAAACGTACAACCCCATCAGTAATTGCTTTTGTTGAAGGTGGTGAAATTAAAGTTGGTGATCCAGCAAAAAGACAAGCTGTTACCAATCCAACCAAAACTATTGCTTCGATCAAACGTTTTATGGGAAATAAATTTTCTGAATCTAAAAAAGATTCAAAAAATGTAGCCTATAAAGTTGTTAAGGGTGATAATGATACACCTCGAGTTGATATCGACGGTAGATTATATTCACCTCAAGAATTATCAGCTATGACCCTTCAGAAAATGAAAAAAACAGCTGAAGATTATTTAGGACAGGACGTTACAGAAGCAGTAATTACTGTACCAGCATATTTTAATGATTCTCAACGTCAAGCGACCAAAGAAGCAGGAGAAATTGCAGGGCTTAAAGTACAAAGAATTATTAATGAACCTACTGCTGCTGCTCTTGCTTATGGAATGGATAAAGGAGGATCAGACAAGAAGATTGCAGTATATGACCTTGGAGGAGGAACATTCGATATTTCTATTCTAGAATTAGGAGATGGTGTATTTGAAGTACTTTCTACAAACGGAGATACTCACCTTGGAGGAGATGATTTTGATCAAGTAATCATTGACTATTTAGCGGAAATGTTTTTAAAAGACGAATCTATTGATTTACGTAAAGACCCTATGGCTTTACAACGACTTAAAGAAGCTGCAGAAAAAGCGAAGATTGAATTATCCTCTTCAACGCAAACTGAAATAAACTTGCCATATGTTACTGCTACAGAAAGCGGCCCTAAACACTTAGTTACATCACTAACTAGAGCAAATTTCGAACAATTATCGGATGATTTAGTTAAGCGTTCCATGACCCCTGTTAAAAAAGCGTTAGATGATGCTGGGCTTTCTACTTCAGATATTGATGAAATCATATTGGTTGGTGGTTCAACGCGTATTCCAGTAATTCAGGGCGAAGTTGAGAAATTCTTTGGTAAAAATCCCTCAAAAGGAGTAAACCCGGATGAAGTTGTTGCTGTAGGAGCAGCTATTCAAGGAGGTGTATTGACTGGAGATGTTAAAGATGTTCTTTTATTGGATGTTACTCCACTTTCTTTGGGTATTGAAACTATGGGAGGAGTAATGACCAACTTAATTGAGTCTAATACAACTATTCCAACTAAAAAGTCTCAAGTCTTTTCTACGGCAGCAGATAATCAACCTTCAGTGGAGATTCATGTGCTTCAAGGTGAGCGCTCTATGGCATCAGATAATAACACTATTGGACGCTTTCATTTAGATGGACTTCCTCCTGCACAACGAGGAACCCCACAAATTGAGGTAACTTTTGATATTGATGCCAATGGAATCATCAAAGTCAGTGCCCAAGACAAAGCTACAGGAAAGTCACAAGACATCAGAATTGAAGCTTCATCTGGATTAACGGAGGAAGAAATTGATAAAATGCGAAAGGAAGCAGAAGCTAACGCTGACGCAGATAAGAAAGTAAAAGAAGAGGTCGACAAATTAAACAGTGCAGATCAAATGATTTTTCAAACAGAGAAACAATTGAAGGAATTTGGAGAAAAGCTTTCTGATGATAAAAAAGCACCAATAGAAGTGGCTTTTGAAGAATTAAAAACATCTCATGCAGCTAAAGATATGGAAGCAATTGATAAGGCCCTAGAAGCTATTAATGAGGCATGGAAAAACGCATCTGAAGAAATGTATAAAGCAGAAGCCGAGGCTGGAGGTGATTCTTCTAAGACTCCAGGGGATAATCCTGGTCCAGACAAGCCATCTGGAGAAGACGATGTTCAAGATGTAGATTTTGAGGAAGTTAAATAAGATCAAATATTAAGTGTCAAAGTAAACCTCCTGAAAATATATTTCAGGAGGTTTTGTTATTTTAGTAAAAAATAAAAATGGATAAAGTACAGGTTTTGAAGATTTGTAATGCGATATGTAAAAACACCCTAATGGAAACTTTAGAAATCGATTTTATTGATGTAGGAGAAGATTTTTTAATTGCCAGAATGCCAGTAACAAAAAAAGTTCATCAACCTGATGGAGTTTTGCATGGTGGAGCTACAGCAGCTTTAGCCGAAAGTGTTGGGAGTGCAGCAGTTTTTATTCTTAATCAAGATCCTAACATTTTAGTACGAGGTATAGAAATTACAGCTAATCACCTTAAAAGTATTTCTTCTGGATATGTTTTCGCAAAAGCTAAAGCAATTCACAAAGGAAAAACAATACAATTGTGGGAGATTAAGGTTACTGACAAAGAAGATCAAATGATCTCTCTGTGCAAACTTACGACCTATTCACGTCAGAAATAAAAATGTATTCGGAAGCACTTCAAAAAAGACTTGATACTTTATGGGAAAGCGAACTTCCTTTTGTTGTTTATAGATTGCCTGAATCTCAAGAAATAGTAATATACTATCAAAAAGACAACCAATTAAACATTACCCATAATTTTTCTGATTCTGGTTTTGTAATGGCATCTTTTGCTAATTCAGACAATCATCCTTTTATTCCTAATTCAAAAACAGAACTTTTCCAAAAGCCTAATCCACAAATTTTTGATACCAAGCCAATATTTATTTCAGAGAATTATGAAACTAAGAAACAGTTCATTAATCTTGTAAAACTTGCAAAAGAAGAAATTGCCCAAAGGACTTTACAAAAGGTAGTTATCTCACGCACTATTGATTTTGATTCAGCTAAAAATCCTCAAGCACTTTTTTTAGCTTTAGAAAACATTTATCCTAATACTTTGGCTTATTTGTGGCATCACCCACTTGTTGGAACTTGGTTAGGCGCAACTCCAGAAAAGTTCATTGAAACTTCTTCTATGCAGACTCAGACAATGGCATTGGCAGGAACACAAGTTTATAATCCTAATAAAGTTCCTAAATGGTCAAGAAAGGAGATTGAGGAACAGGCCTTGGTAACACAACAAGTTCTTTTTGACTTGAAAACCCTTTTTAAAGATGATGAAATTCATTACAGTGAACCTATAAGTAAAAGAGCGGGAAACTTAGTTCATATTTGTACTCATTTCACATTACCAAAATTAAACACAAGTCTAGAAAAGTTAGTAACTACTTTGCATCCAACACCAGCTGTAGGTGGAGTTCCAAAAAGTGAAGCAAAAAAATTTATTCTAAATAATGAGAGTCATGATCGTTTATTTTATTCGGGTTTTTTAGGTTCCATAACTACTAAAAAAACAAATCTATTTGTAAATCTAAGATGTGCTGAATGGAATGCTGGTCAATTGCGATTATATGTAGGAGCAGGGATCACTTTGTCAAGTGACCCCGAAAGTGAGTGGTTAGAAACTCAAAGAAAAGCAGAGACACTGGCACGAATTCTATAATATCGTTTTTGCACTTAATGAAGTGCCTTTGGTTTTGTACTTTTATCACAAATTAAAGTATATTCTGACTAATGAATAAGTACTCTTCAATTCCACTTGCCCAAATTGTGGTTCGCCTTTGTTCGAAATATCAAATCAAGCGAATTGTCATTTGTGCAGGTTCCAGAAATGCTCCACTTACTAATGGTTTTGTTTCTAACTCTTTTTTTAAAACCTATAGCATTGTTGATGAGCGTGCAGCTGCTTTTTTTGCTTTAGGAATGGCACAGCAATTAAAACATCCTGTTGCACTAGTTTGTACTTCTGGGTCTGCATTATTGAATTTTTATCCCGCAATTGCGGAAGCCTATTACAGTGATATTCCTTTAGTTATTTTATCAGCTGATAGAATGCCACATCTTATTGATATTGGTGATGGACAAACTATCAGACAAACAGGTGTTTTTATGCCCCATCTTGAGGTTGAGGGAATTTTAAAGCCAGATGTAAGTCATTCCACAGAAAAACTTTTACAAAATCCAATGCAAAAGTTGATTCCCTTTAATGTGAATGAATTAACAATAAAAAAAACGCAAGAGTCGGTTCAAATTTATAACGAAAAAGAAATCTCAAGAGTATTAAGTCTTTCCATCGAACGAAAAGGCCCCGTTCATTTAAATGTTCCAATGGAAGAACCTTTATATGGTATGACAACTGAATTGATACCCCTTAATGATCAAGTTGTCACTGATTCTATGAGATTTATTAAAGTAAAGGATATAAATTCTATAAAGAAAGTATGGGGTAAATCTAAAAAAAAATGGGTAATTATCGGGGTTTTACCTCCTAACTCAATTCATAAAGAAAACATAAAAGTCCTTTGCGAAGACCCCTCGGTGATTGTTTTCACTGAAACAACTTCTAATATAAGTCATCCAAAGGCAATACATTCCATCGATACCCTAATGGCTTCTTTGGAATTATCTAATAAAAATGACAAAAAAAGTATAGGGCCAGAGATTCTTTTGACCTTCGGTGGTATGGTAATTTCAAAAAAAATAAAATCCTTTTTGAGAACAAATTCCCCTTTACACCATTGGCATGTCGATGAAAAAAAAGCTTACAACACTTATTATAGACTGAATAGACATTTTATTCAAAGTCCTGATTCATTTTTAAAGGAATTGTACTCTAATACTAGAGTAAGTATTAATAATGATTTTCATGGATCTATTTTTTCTTTATATCAGCATTTTAAAAATCATGGTATATCCTATTTGAAAACAATTCCTTTTTCAGATTTAAATGTATTTCATAGCATTGCAAATAACTTACCCAAAGGAACTCATTTACAAATAGCTAATAGTTCTTCGATACGTTACACACAACTAATGGACTGGCCAGACGACACCACTTTTTTCTGTAATAGAGGAACTAGCGGAATAGATGGGAGTACGTCGACAGCAATTGGAGCAGCTCAAGTATCTGAAAGACCAACTGTCTTAATTACTGGTGATCTAAGTTTTTTTTATGATATTAATGGCTTGTGGAATGATTCTATCCCAAATAATTTTAAAATAATTTTAATTAATAACAACGGAGGAGGTATTTTTAGAATTTTACCTGGACAGAAAGATACTCCATCTTACGATCGTTATTTTGAAACGATACACAATCGTAACGCAAAACACCTATCAAAAGCTTTTGGATTTAAATATCAAAAAGTAATTTCAAAATGGCAATTAAAGCGAAAGTTATCACATTTATTTAAATCGTCAGATTGTCCAATGATATTAGAAATACAAACACCAAGGAAAGTAAACGATAAGGTTTTGTTAGATTATTTTAAAGCAATGGCATCAAATAGTATATTTACCCTTAAAAATTAAAATTAAAATGAGAAGATGGATACCTTTAGCAACCTATAGTGACATTCTTTTTGAATTTTGTGATGGAGTTGCAAAAATCACTATAAATCGACCGGAAGTATATAATGCTTTTCGTCCTGAAACAAATATTCAAATGCTTGAAGCGATTGATCTTTGCAGAGAAAATAATGATATTGATATTGTTGTTTTTACTGGAGTTGGAGATAAAGCTTTCTGTAGTGGGGGAGACCAAAATGTGAAAGGAGTAGGAGGGTATATTGGAGAAGATGGAGTGCCTCGTTTAAATGTACTTGATCTTCACAAACGTATTCGAGAACTGCCTAAACCCGTAATTGCAATGGTGAATGGATACGCAATTGGTGGAGGTCATGTATTGCACGTAGTTTGCGACTTAACAATAGCTAGTGAAAATGCAACTTTTGGACAAACGGGTCCCAAAGTAGGAAGTTTTGATGGAGGTTTTGGTTCTTCTTATTTAGCGCGTCATGTGGGTCAAAAAAAAGCACGTGAAATTTGGTTTTTATGCCAACAATATTCAGCACAAGAAGCTATGGATATGGGTATGGTTAATAAAGTAGTTCCTCATGAAAAATTAGAAGATACAGTAATGGAATGGTGTGGTATTATGCAGCAAAGAAGTCCCTTAGCCCTAAGGATGATAAAGCGCTCATTAAATGCAGAATTAGACGGACAACACGGTTTGATGCAGTTGGCTGGTGATGCAACTTTAATGTATTATTTAACGGAAGAAGCCCAAGAAGGTAAAAAAGCCTTTTTAGAGAAGCGGGCACCAAATTTTAAAAAATATCCTAAATTTCCATAATCTATAGAATGCAACAAATTAAAGTTTGGCTTAGTGCTGCACGTTTACGAACACTACCATTATCCATTTCTGGTATTTTAGTAGGTAATTCACTATGTTTAGATCAATCCAGTTTTTCATGGGGTTTATTTGTGTTAATGATATTAACCGCGACTTCTTTTCAAATTATCTCTAATTTTGCAAATGACTATGGTGATGGAATCAAGGGAACCGATAATGAAAACAGAATTGGACCCAAACGTATTCTCCAACAGGGTCTTTTAAGCAAAGAAATATTAAAAAAAGGGATCATTGTAATGTCACTAATTGCAATCATTTTATCGTGTACCTTAATTTTCTTTGCATTTAGTGGTCAATCGTGGTTGAATATAATTATATTTTTATGTTTAACAGTTTTTAGTATTTGGGCTGCAATATCATACACGGTAGGAGATAATGCATATGGTTATATGGGCTTGGGGGATCTTTTTGTATTATTATTTTTTGGAGGAGTCAGTGTTTTAGGGTCTTATTTTGTACAATTAAAAACACTTTCTATAACTGTTTTTCTTTTGGCACTGGCGATTGGAATTTTTTCTGTAGGTGTATTGAATTTGAATAATATGCGAGACCGAATAAATGACGCTTCGGCAGGTAAAAGGACTTTAGCGGTATCTCTAGGTGCTAAAGGTGCTAAACGATACCATCTTATTTTGATGAGTATAGGAATAATAGTGGTTTTGTGTGTGTTCCTTTTTGAAAATTACACCTATTTCTGGATTCCATTTCTAGCCTTAATTCCATTATTTTTTCATTTGATAACGATAATAAAAAATTCAAACCTAAAGCAGTTAGATGACGAATTAAAAAAAGTAGCTTTTTCTACTTTTTTCTTGTCTGTTCTAATTTTTATTACACTTTACATAGGATGATGCAAGCTAGATTTGTCAAATACAAATTAAGTTTTAAGAGACCTAGTATTACATCAAGAGGTATAATAAACACAAAGGATAGTTGGTTTATAATTTTAACTGAAAAAGACAAGAGTGGCATTGGAGAATGTAATATTTTAAAAGGATTAAGTTATGACGATCACCCTAACTTTGAGGCTTATCTTGAAAAATTTTGTAATCAAATAAATTCAGGTAAACTCGAAATGGATTTAACTCATTGGCCTGCAATTAAAATGGGCTATGAAACAGCTCTTTTATCTTTGAAAAGTCTCAACCCCTATGAGTTGTTTCCATCACTTTTTACTCAAGGGGAAAAAGCCATTCCCATTAATGGTTTAGTGTGGATGGGTTCTTTTGATTATATGAAAACGCAAATAGATAACCTTTTAGATCATGAGTTTAGGTGTATCAAAATAAAAATTGGTGCTTTAGATTTTGATGAAGAATTGCGCTTGTTAGCTAAAATAAGAGAAAGATATGACGCAAATACCGTAACGATTAGAGTTGACGCAAACGGTGCTTTTTCACCTAAAGATGTATTAAATAAATTAGATCGACTGAGTGCTTTTCAAATTCATTCTATCGAACAGCCAATTGAAGTCAATCAGTGGGAATTCATGTCTACTTTATGTGATAAAAGTCCAATTCCTATTGCTTTAGATGAAGAATTAATTGGAGTTTTTGATCTTGAAATCCAATCCAAGCTTCTTTCCCAAATTCAACCGCAGTATGTTATTTTTAAACCTAGTTTATTGGGTGGTTTTTCTAATACACAACAATGGATAAATTTGGCTCAACAATATAATGTAGGGTGGTGGATAACTAGTGCGTTGGAAAGTAATATTGGATTGAATGCAATTGCGCAGTGGACTTTTACCCATAACTTATCAATCCCTCAAGGCTTAGGAACGGGCTCCTTATTCACAAACAATATTGATTCACCGATGGTAATTAAAAAAGGTTGCTTGTGGAACGATAAATTAATATCTTGGAAAAAAATCTTTTAGGGCATGTTTTTAAAGCAAGTTGATTATAGTGAAAATCCTTTTTGGAAGTATCTTCTCGGTTCTTTTGTGATAATTATTTTTAGCGTAATTGGACAATTACCCCTTAATTATGTTGTTATTGAAGCAGGTCATGCAGCACCAGGTAATGATCCTATGGAGATATTGCGAAATTTAGATTTAGATAAAAACCTACAGTTGTTTTTACTTTTAATTCCTTTTGCTTCAGGATTTTTAGGATTTTGGTTCGTAATCAGAAAGCTAAACAAACGTTCTTTTTTGAGTGTTACCACAAGTCGACCAAAAATAGATTGGTCTAGAGTGTTGTATGCTTTTTTATTATGGGGATCGGTTAGTGTAATGTTAATCATTGGCGATTACTTTATTTCACCTGAATCATATGAATGGAATTTTAATTTCAAATCCTTTTCTTTACTATTTATCATCGCAGTTGCATTAATTCCCATTCAAACTACCCTAGAAGAATATATTTTTAGAGGCTATCTGATGCAGGGTTTTGCTGGGATGTTCAAGAACCGTTGGGCACCTTTATTGATGTCATCTATTGTTTTTGGTAGTTTACATTTATTTAATCCTGAGGTTGAAAAACTTGGTTACGGCATTATGATTTATTATGTGGGTACAGGTCTTTTTTTGGGAATTCTTACCCTAATGGATGAGGGGATTGAGTTAGCCATAGGATTCCATGCAGCTAATAATTTATTTACCGCTTTACTCGTTACTTCCTCATGGACTGCATTTCAAACAGAGTCTATTTTAATTGATATTTCTGAACCTTCTTTAGGTATAGAATTGGTTCTTTCTCTTGTAGTGCTTTACCCTCTTTTCCTATTCATAATGAGTAATAAATACGCTTGGTCTCAATGGAAATCTAAACTAACTTCTAAAATTTAAACATGCAAGTACCTCATTATACTAAAATCCATAATCGCTTTTTACTCAATGGTTTTTACTACGATTTTACAGAATTAAAAGAAGTCGCCTATAGTTTTATTAAGGAGGGAGACACTTTTGAGCAATATATGGGAGATTTTTTGATGGACTGGTTGGATCAATCAGACACCATTTATTTAGAAACTTCTGGAACAACAGCATTACCTAAGCGTATGCAATACAATAAACAAGCACTAGTGAATAGCGCCATAGCTACGGGTAATTTTTTCAAAGTAACGATTGGAGATAAAGCGCTGCATTGTCTTCCTGCCAATTTTATTGCGGGGAAAATGATGTTGATTCGTGCAATGATCTTGGGTTTTTCTTTGGACTTAGTTTCCCCTTCAAAAAATCCTTTCCATAAAAATAAAAAGGTATATGATTTTGTTGCAATGACCCCGATGCAGGCCTTTAATTCATTACCTAACCTGAATCAGGTTAAAACCTTGATCATAGGAGGAGCTTATGTTTCGGTTGCTTTACAAAATGAGTTGATTAAACGTAAGGTTAATGCTTTCGAAACCTTTGGGATGACAGAAACACTCTCTCATATTGCTGTTCGTTCTATGCAAGATCCACCTTCTGAATTCACTTGTCTCTCCCATGTTTCAATTTCACAAGATGAAAGAAAGTGTTTGGTTGTTAATTCCCCTGAATTGAACGTAAACAACCTCGTTACAAATGATGAGGTTGAAATATTGGATCAAAATCGCTTTATATTAATAGGACGAGTAGATCATGTTATTAACTCTGGTGGTATTAAGTTACATCCTGAACAAATTGAGAGGAAACTTTCTGAAATACTTTCATTACATTATTTTATAGCAAGTTTACCTGATGCTGTTTTCGGGCAGAAAGTAGTTTTAGTTTTAGTTGAAAATGAAGCTCTAGACATTCATAATTTAATGAATCAAATAAAGGAATCTAATAGTTTAAACCCTTATGAAATACCAAAGGGAATTGTTTTTTACGCAGATTTTGTAAGAACTTATAGTGGAAAAATAAAACGCGAAAAAACGTTATCCCAAAAACCATTACGAACTTTAAACTTGTAAAATACCCATATTAAATTTTTTTTGACTTGGGGCATTATTAGAAATATCAATTCCCATACTGATCCAAGAGCGTGTATCTTCGGGCTCAATTACAGCATCAATCCAAAGTTGAGAAGCAGCATAAAGAATATCTGTTTTTTCATCATAACGATTTTGATTTTCTTCTTTTAATTTAGCTTCCATAACTTTATCGATATGAGTTGATGATTTTTTTGCAGAGGCTTTTTTCATTTCCAATAATACATTTGCTGCTTGTGCTCCACCCATTACAGCTAGTTTTGCTGTCGGCCAGGCTATAATAAATCGCGGATCGTAGGCTTTTCCACACATTGCATAATTTCCTGCTCCAAAAGAGTTTCCAATTATAATGGTGAATTTAGGCACAACAGAATTAGCTACCGCATTAACCATTTTAGCGCCATCCTTAACGATTCCAGAGTGTTCTGCTTTACTTCCAACCATAAATCCCGTTACATCTTGAAGAAAGACTAAAGGAATATTTCTTTGGTTACAGTTTGCTATAAATCGTGTGGCTTTGTCCGCAGCATCTCCATAAATAACTCCTCCAAATTGCATTTCACCAGTTTTACTTTTTACCACCTTACGTTGGTTGGTAATAATTCCTACAGACCATCCTTCAATTTTAGCATATGTGGTAATTAAAGTTTGACCATATTCTTTTTTGTACTCATCCATTGACCCCTCATCTACAATTCTATCAAGAATATCGTGAGTATTATATGGTTGGTTTCTGGACTTTGGAAGTATATTGTAAAGTGAGAGTGATTCAAATTTAGGTTTTTTGACATCAGTTCGTTGAAATCCAGCATTGGGCTTATCCCCTATTTTTTCAATTAAACTTCTGATTTTTTTAAGCGCAGCTAGATCGTCTTTTACTTTATAATCAGTTACCCCACTAATACTGCTGTGAGTATCAGCACCACCTAGAAATTCATTATCTACATTTTCACCAATTGCAGCTTTAACTAAGTAACTTCCTGCAAGAAAAAGACTTCCTGTTTTATCAACAATAATAGCCTCATCTGACATAATTGGTAAATAAGCCCCACCAGCTACACAACTACCCATGATTGCGGCAATTTGTATTACACCCATGCTACTCATTTTAGCATTATTTCTAAAAATCCTACCAAAACCATCTTTATCAGCAAAAATTTGATGTTGAAGAGGTAGATAAATACCAGCACTATCTACCAAATAAATAATGGGAATTTTATTCTCCATTGCAATTTCTTGAGCTCGTAAATTCTTTTTTGCAGTCATGGGAAACCAAGCTCCAGCTTTTACTGTTGGATCATTTGCAACGATAACACATCTTTTTTTTGATACATGAGCAATCACAACTACAACTCCTGCAGATGGACATCCTCCGTGTTCTTCATACATTTTATCTGCAGCCAAGACACCTATTTCAAAAATTTCATTAGGATTGTCAACTAACTTATTTATACGCTCTCTAGCAGATAGTTTACCTTGATCATTTAATTTTTTTAATCGCGCTTTTCCACCTCCTAATTTTATTCTACGAATTCTCTCATGGAGTCGGGCCCAAGCCATTTTCAAAGCATCTTTATTAATTTCATCTTGGAGATTCATATTCTTTTGTTATTGAGTTACGAAAGTACTAAATTTCTATAGGTAACATTTTAATTTTTTGTTCGATATTTGCGAATAGATAAAATATCAAATGAGTTTAAATAAGAATAAGATAATGGGATACGTTGCACTTATAATGGCTATTCTTGGTAGTGCATTAATCCTAATTGGAGTATTGAAATATCCAGAATATGCTATTGGATTTTCAATTGCAGGAGTCGGCTTTTATGCTCTTGCCTGGGCTTTTAACGCTTTAAGAGGACGAATATAGTTATGTCAGATGATAAGAAAGTAATTTTCTCAATGACTGGAGTTAGTAAAACTTATACAAACGCCAATCAACCTGTTTTAAAAAATATTTATTTAAGCTTTTTTTATGGTGCAAAAATTGGGATCTTAGGACTAAACGGTTCAGGAAAATCAACACTCCTTAAAATCATAGCTGGAATTGATATGGGATTTCAGGGCGATGTCTCTTTTTCACAAGACTACTCTGTTGGTTTTCTTGAACAAGAGCCTCAAATGGATGAAAATAAAACTGTATTAGAAATTGTTAAAGAAGGAGCTGCAGCTATTGTTAAAATTTTAGATGAATATAATAGTATTAATGATCAATTTGGTTCGCCTGAAGTTTATGAAAATGCAGACAAGATGCAAAAACTCATGGATCGTCAAGCTATTTTACAGGATGAAATTGATGCCGCAAATGCCTGGGAATTAGACACACAATTAGAAATTGCGATGGATGCTCTTCGGACTCCTCCTGGAGATCAAAAGATTAGCATCCTTTCTGGTGGTGAACGAAGACGTGTAGCTTTATGTAGGCTATTATTACAAAAGCCAGATATTTTATTGTTAGACGAACCCACTAATCATTTAGATGCGGAGTCTGTACATTGGTTAGAGCATCATCTAGCACAATATCAAGGTACTGTAATTGCTGTAACTCATGACCGTTATTTTTTAGACAATGTTGCCGGTTGGATATTAGAATTAGATAGGGGAGAAGGAATTCCTTGGAAAGGAAACTACTCCTCTTGGTTAGATCAAAAATCAAAGCGTTTAGCTCAGGAACAAAAGCAAGCTTCAAAGAGACAGAAAACATTAGAGCGTGAATTAGAATGGGTAAGAATGGCTCCAAAAGGACGTCAATCAAAGCAGAAAGCACGTTTATCAAATTACGACAAGTTAATGAGTCAGGATCAAAAGCAAGTTGATGAAAAGTTAGAGATTTTTATACCCAATGGACCTCGTTTGGGAACTAATGTAATCGAGGCTTCTCATGTCGCAAAATCTTTTGGAGAAAAGATGTTGTACGATGACCTAAACTTTACTTTGCCACAAGCTGGAATTGTAGGGGTAATTGGTCCTAACGGTGCAGGAAAATCGACTGTATTTAGAATGATAATGGGGGAACAGTCCCCAGATGGAGGAAGCTTCAAAGTAGGGGAGACTGTTAAATTGGCTTATGTAGACCAATCACATTCTAATATTAACCCTGAGAAGAGTATCTGGCAAAATTTTAGCGATGAACAAGAACTGATTATGTTGGGAGGAAGACAGGTTAATTCGAGAGCATTTTTAAGTCGTTTCAATTTTAGTGGAAGTGAACAAAATAAAAAAGTTTCAGCACTTTCTGGAGGTGAACGGAATCGTCTTCATTTGGCAATGACCCTTAAAGAGGAAGGGAATGTTCTTTTGTTAGATGAACCTACAAACGATTTGGATGTAAATACTTTAAGATCATTAGAAGAAGGACTTGAAAATTTTGCAGGATGTGCAGTTGTAATTTCTCATGATCGCTGGTTTTTAGATCGAGTTTGCACTCATATACTTGCTTTTGAAGGCGATTCTCAGGTTTACTTTTTTGAAGGATCGTATTCTGATTATGAAGAAAACAAAAAGAAGCGTTTAGGCCAAGATTTGATGCCAAAGCGCATTCAATATCGTAAGTTGACTCGAAACTAATTTATATTTTCTTTTTTTTATTCCCAATTGAGTGAAGTCCTTCTAAATACCAATGCAGCAATTATCCCTAGAAGGGGGAATAATGTAAATAACGAAAATAACTTTTGATATTCTATAACAGTTGGATTTTCACCTAAAATATTTCCTATAAAAAGCGACATGAAAATGTCTGGTGTGAAGCCAATAATTGAAATAATCCCTACCAATGTTCCAGTAAGTTGAAGTGGTGTGTTTATTTCTTCTAGTAAAGCAAAATAGAGACCTCTCATTGAATAGGTGCCTAGTGCAATTAAGATAAAAAGAGAAAAAGAGATTGAAAAGTAATTTTCTTCTAAGTCTCCAAAACCAATTAAAAATGAGGCAATTGCCATGCTTATAAAACAAGGTATTATTACTTTTGAAGGTGAAAACTGATCGCCAATCCATCCAATTAAAATTACAGTTATAGGCCGAGTAAATTGAATTAATACAGCAAAATAGGTAGCATTCTCAATGCTGAATCCCCAAACATCTTTTGCGTAAATCCCATATACTCCAGTAAGCTTGTATGCACTGTATGCAGATAAAATAACTAAGGAATAAAAGATAATTTTTGGTTTTTTAAGTAAAGTCAAAGCTCGTTTGAAGTTAAAAGTAGAATTTTCAGTTTTTGATTCTATATCTTGTTTAGGGAGTATGAACCAGATAAGGATACCTATAAACATTACTATAATAGTAACTATTGTAAGTATGTATTGGAGTGTTATTTTTTTGTCTTCATAACTAACTTTTGTTAAATCGTCCGGGAAAAAATAACTTAGAATTGCAGCACCTGTTAAAGCTATGCATGCTGCAAAAAATCCTCTTCCACCGTCTAATAACCCAAATGACAGTCCTTGATTATTTTTGTTTCCCCATTGTCTAGTGGCTTTAATTAATGCAGCCCAAAACATAAAGATGGTTGATATACCCCAAAGTGCATAAAGTATTTTAAAGGTAGTTACTGAAGGTATTGAAGCCATCAGAATACCCCCTAAACTAGTAATTACTAAAGAGATGGATAATAATTTTCTAGCTTCCCATTTGTCGGCAATAAGACCACCAAAAAAATAAGAGACTAGAGCTGTAACTCCGTAAAGGGCTTGGGCCTCGCCAATTTCAAAGTCAGAAATTCTGAAGACATCACGTATAATCGGTTTGAAAACACGCATCACGATAAAAGGCAATAAAAAAATAGCTTCCCCTGTAATAATTAATACAGTCATGGAAGTGAATTTATGTTTCACTTCCTTAATATAGTGATTAAAAAATAAACTCTGATTATATTTACCTTATCAACTTATTTAAAGTCTATCGCCATTTTAATATTTCCTCTAGCATATTTTATATCAAGATCTATTGGAACTTCTATAAAACCATATTTACGATATAAATGAATTGAGTTTTCTAAAAGAGTACTTGAATATAAGATAAGTTTATTCCAATTGTGTTGTTCTGCAAAACGGATAACAAATTGAACAATTTGATTTCCGAATCCTTTTCCGCGTTGATTTGGAGTTATTGCCATTTTACTAAATTCATAGACGCTATGTTCCTTTTTGATAAAAGCAAAGGTTCCTATGATTTTTCCTTTATTGATAACCATAAAAATATAACCACCACGATCAATAATTTGCTCTATTGGATTACTTAGTACTAATTCATCATATGGCTCTACAACAAAAAATGATTTTAGCCATTCTACATTAAGCGATTTAAATTTATTGGAATATTGAGATTTAAATGGAACAAATTTTAATAAATCATCCATTTCCAGTCATTTCTTTTGGACGAACCCAAGCGTCAAAATCTTCTGCAGTTAAATACCCCAAGCTTAAACTAGCTTCTTTAAGAGTTGTATTCTCTTGATGAGCCTTATTAGCAATTTCAGCAGCTTTATAATAGCCTATTTTATTATTTAATGCCGTAACTAACATCAATGAATTCTGAACTAGCTTATCAATATGCTTATGATTGGGTTCAATTCCTTTTGCACAATTTTCAGCAAAACTTTCACAGGCATCACCAAGTAGGTGGGAAGATTGTAAACAGTTTGATGCCATTACGGGTTTGAATACATTCAGCTCATAATGCCCCTGTGTTCCTGCGATGGTTATAGCAACATCATTGCCCATCACCTGCGCACAAACCATAGTTAATGCTTCGCATTGAGTTGGATTGACTTTTCCAGGCATGATAGAACTACCCGGCTCATTTGCAGGAATAATAATTTCACCGATTCCTGAACGAGGTCCTGAAGCCATCATCCGGATATCATTTGCAATTTTATTAAGCGAAACTGCTAATTGCTTCAATGCACCATGAGTTTCAACAATTGCATCATGTGCAGCTAAAGCTTCAAACTTATTAGGTGCAGTGATAAAGGGAAGTCCCGTTAATTCTGCGATATATTGTGCTACTTTTTCCGAATAACCCTTGGGAGTGTTAATACCAGTACCCACTGCCGTTCCACCCAAAGCCATTTCTGACAAATGCTCTAGTGTATTTTTTAAGGCTTTAATCCCATGATCTAATTGTGATACATAACCAGAGAACTCCTGACCTAAGGTCAGGGGAGTTGCATCCATTAGATGGGTGCGTCCAATTTTTACTACGGATTTAAAGTCTTTAGATTTCTGATTTAAGGTGTCACGTAATTGGATAATCCCAGGCAAGGTGGTTTCTACAATTTTTTTATACACAGCAATATACATTCCAGTTGGGAAGGTGTCATTTGAGGATTGAGATTTATTTACATCATCATTAGGGGACAGAGTTTTTTTTCCATCTTCTAAACTATTTCCTGACATTACATGCGCTCGATTGGCAATTACTTCATTAACATTCATATTACTTTGGGTACCTGATCCGGTTTGCCATATAACTAATGGAAATTGATCCGCTAGTGAACCCGATAGAATCTCATCACATACAAGTGCAATCTGGTCTCTCTTTTTTAGACTAAGAATTCCTAAATCATGATTTGTATAAGCAGCTGCCTTTTTTAGATATGCAAAGCCATAAATGATTTCAACTGGCATGGATGCTGGAGGGCCAATTTTAAAATTATTTCGAGAGCGTTCTGTCTGTGGGCCCCAATATACATTTTTAGGAACCTTTACTTCTCCGATAGTATCTTTTTCGATTCGATATTCCATGGGTTTTGTTTTGAATTGTAAAAATACTCGATTTAGAAGAAAACGTTTTTATAAGTTTCAATTATTTTATGAATTAGCGACATGAAATTTAATTTAGAAGGGGTTAACCTCATCTAAAAAAAATGTATTTTTGTAAATCTAAACAAAGATTATGTTTGAATTTGACCAATATTTAGGTTTTCTTGCTTTCCTTTCTGTCTTAACTATTGGGTTTTGGTTAATGATCTTTTTGTTGACTTTCGTTATTCCATATTGGTTAGTCGGAGCGATAATAGAACACATTAAGTATGGTAAGAATAAACAGAAGATTGTAAAAAGAGAATAAAAAAAGTTACACAAAAATCCTTTTTTTTATTTTTAGAATCCAAATTCACCCCCACTACCGTCACCATTATAGGTTTGATTTCTTTTTCGATTGTTTTTACGCTCATTAATTTTATAGGTAAAAGTCATTACGTAGGAGGGCCGTCTCCACTGAAATTCACTATAATTAGTAAAAAGTTCTGTGATTGTCGTATTTCTATATCTACTAGAGTTTAGTAGATCACTCGCATTAAATGAAAGTGTCCCTTTCTTTTTTAAAACATCTTTATTTACTGCGCCAGATAATACAAAGAATCCTTTAGATCTATTTTGTGCAGTAGCATTTGGACCTCTATAAAAACCTCTTAATTGAGCTGACCAACCTTTGGGCAATCGAATGTTTCCATTAATTCGGGCAAACCAACTTATAATTTCTGCATCAAATACTTGGTTATTATAGGTTCCAATTGTTTCTGAATTAAAAACATTAAAGTTTCCGCTCAAGCGTAATTTTTTTGAAGGTGCGTAGGTTAAAGTAAATTCTGATCCAATACGATTATTTTCTGCAAGATTGATTGATGTTGCTCTTAATGACGGAATTTCAATTATAGGATTTTCACTTACCCTTACAACTTCGCCAGTTGCCTCTGTAATACGTGTGATTACTTGTGTGGCCCTCTGGTAATAAGCCGATCCGTTTAAAGTAAATTTTTCCCAACGCTTCAGATATCCAAAATCAAAAGTACTCGAGTAGGAGGGGTCCAAATCTGGATTTCCTTGTCTGAAAAAAGTCACACTTGACCTTGAGGGGAATGGATTTAAAGACCAACTTCTAGGACGTCTAATCCTTCTGCTAAATCCTAAGGTAATATTCTCTTGTTCACTAAATTCATAAGATAGATTAAGTGTTGGAAAAAAATTTGTGTATTTTTTTTGTTTAAAGTCATTGGTTGTTTTTTGATCAATAACTATTTTAGTGTCTTCCATTCTTAGACCAAGCAGATAAGAAAATTTATTTATTTTCTTTCCATATTGGGTGTAAAGTGCATTTATGTTTTGTTCAAATAGTAAAATATTTGAAAGTTTTGAATCTATTACAAATTGTCCATTTTCTTGTATGGAAATTTCGTAATCATTCTCTTGTGAACTAAAATCACCGCGATATCCAAATTCAAACTGAGTGTTTTTATCAATAGGCCATACATAATCCAATTGAAATAAATTTCTTGTTTGAGATTCCAATGTTCCTGCAGTTTCACTTGGAGAATCAGAATTTGAAATATCAGCAAATTCATCTTCTGCACTTTTTTGTAATTGAATTTCAGCTACTAATTCATGCCCATCATCATTAAACTTCTTTGTGAAATTTAGAGTCAATTGACTTGAATTGTCTTCCTCAGCTTCTTCTTGTAATCGATTTACAGTGGAAAGTTCATCCCCATTAGCATTTAGATCATCAATTTCTGTATTGGCATCGCTTGAATTATCACTGTCTCGAACGAAACCACTAATGGTAAGAGAGGTTTTGTCATTGATGTAATATTCTGCCCCCAAGTTGATAAAGTAATTCTTTCGTATTCTATCATAGTCTCTTGTTTCATTTGCAAAAGAACTGGGTAGATTTCCATTAAAATATTCGCTATTAAAGACTCCACCACCTAATGATTTCTGATTTCTATAGGTTGTTGTGGAAAAAAGGTTAAGTTTTTTAGTTCTCCAATTGAGTGTAGCTGTACCCCCTAAATTTTCAGGAATACCTACATTACCAATAAAGGTTGCATTAAAACCTACCAATTCCTCTTTCTTTAAAATTATATTCAAAATACCAGCAGTTCCAGATGCTTCATAACGTGCAGATGGGGAAGTAACAACTTCAACTTTCTCGATGGATTCCGCAGGTAGTTGGCGTAAAGCAGCTGATCCGGAAAGGCCAACCAAGCCTGAGGGTTTTCCGTTTATTAAAATACGAACATTATTATTCCCTCTTAAGGAGATGTTTCCCTCAATATCAACAGATACAGAAGGAATATTGTCCATGACATCAGTGACACTTCCACCTCGAACTGTAATATCTTTACCTACATTGTAAATCCTTTTGTCAAGTCTAATCTCTACCTCTGTACGTTCTCCTAATAATTCAACTTCATCAAGTGATTCGGAATTAATATTAAGTTTAAAATCGCCTAAACTTGTTGTTTCTTTAATGACTCTATTTTCAAGAGTTACTTTATTAAATCCAATATACTCGATTGTTATATTATATTTTCCTGGAAAAATCTCAATATCGAAATTTCCGTTAACATCAGTAATTCCCCCTTGAATTCTATTAGGAAAACGCTCATTAACTAGGGAAATTGTTGTATATTCTAGTGGTTCGGATGTTTCAGAATCAGTTACTTTACCTAAAACTTTTATTTTGGTAATATTCTGTACATTGTTTGGACGCTGAGCCAATACTGTATTTGTAATGCCAACAAGTAACAGTGTTAATAATAATATTTTCATATTTTTTTGTGAAGTTCTGCATCTTTGACACTAATATGCGTCTAGGGTTTAATTGGCTTTAATAAATAAAGCTAAATTTTCAATAGGTCTAGCGAGAACCCCTTTATTCCCCAATATTACTATCGGTCTTTCGATTAATCGGGGATTTTTTATTAGAATTTCTAGTATTTCATTTTCACTTAATGTATTTCGGTTGGGAATACTTTTCCATTCTGATTCATTTTTACGGACTATTACACTAGGCTTAAAATCTATTTTGTTTAATACCATCTGAAGACTTTCTTTGGTGAAAAATCTTTCTATATATAGCACTACTTCATATGAATGACCAGCTTCTTTAAGAAATTGTAAGGCTTCTCTAGATTTTCTACATCTAGGGTTATGATAAACAATATATTTTTCCATTAACTAAAAAAAAACTACCCGGAGGTAGTTTTAAATTTATTTAATTTTGTCAGCAATTGCCTTAAAAGCATCTGGGTGATTCATCGCAAGGTCTGCGAGAACTTTGCGATTAAGCTCAATATTATTTGCTTTGACTTTTCCCATGAATTGGCTATAAGACATTCCATTGATACGGGCTCCGGCATTTATACGGGTAATCCAAAGAGCTCTGAAGTTACGTTTGTTAACCTTGCGGTCACGATATGCATACAACATTGCTTTATCGACTGCATTTTTTGCAACAGTCCAAACATTTTTACGACGACCAAAAAAACCTTTGGCTTGTTTTAATATTTTTTTTCTACGCGCCCGTGAGGCAACAGAGTTTACTGATCTTGGCATTTTTTAGTTGTTTTTTGAAGGAGGCGGTATTACTACTCTTTAAAAGCCTTTCTTCGGGTTGATAATTAACGAATAACCTATTTAGACTCAATTGAGTCTCAATTGTTGTTTGATGTTTTTTTCATCACTTTCATGAACTAAACCAGAATGGGTCAATGCGAGTTTACGCTTTTTAGACTTTTTGGTCAAGATATGACTTTTAAATGCATGCTTTCGCTTAATTTTTCCGCTTCCGGTTAGTTTAAAACGTTTTTTAGCACTTGATTTTGTTTTCATTTTTGGCATAACTATCCTTTTTTTATTTTTTCTTAGGAGAAATCAAGATACTCATCTTTTTTCCTTCCAATATTGGCATTTGTTCTACTTTTCCAAACTCTTCCAAGTCTTGTGCTAAACGCAACAAAAGAATTTGACCCTGTTCTTTAAAAACGATTGAGCGTCCTTTGAAAAAAACGAAGGCCTTTAATTTGGCACCCTCATTAAGGAACTTTTCTGCGTGTTTCTTTTTAAATTCGTAATCATGCTCATCGGTTTGAGGTCCGAAGCGAATTTCTTTTAAAATAATCTTACTTGTTTTGGCTTTTAGAACTTTCTCTCGTTTTTTTTGTTCGTACAGAAACTTTTTATATTCCAAAATTTTACACACTGGCGGTGATGCATTAGGCGAAATTTCAACTAAATCTAACTCTAAAGACTCTGCAATAGCAAGTGCTTTGTTAAGTGAGTATACTCCAATTTCAACATTATCTCCTACCAAACGAAGTTCTTGAGCATTAATTTTTAAATTAATGCGATGTGGATTTTCTTTGATTACCCTTCCAGGGCGATTCGATCTACGTCTACGTATTGCTATGTCTTCTCTTTTTTAAATTAATTTTTAAAGCTAGCCAGGCTGCTTTTTATTTCATTATTTATTAAATCTACTACACTTTCGATGGTAAAGCTTCCTAAATCACCTTCAGAGCGCTTTCGTAAAGAAACCGTTTGATTTCCTTCTTCTTTTTCTCCTATGATAATCATGTAGGGGACTTTGGAGATTTCAGATTCGCGTATTTTTTTCCCAATTGTCTCGTTTCGATCATCTAACAGGGCGCGAATTTCGTGATTTTCCAAGATATTTGAAACTTTTAGGGCGTAATTTTTATATTTTTCGCTAACACATAAAATATTCACTTGATTTGGCATTAGCCAAAGGGGAAAATTACCGCCGGTATGTTCCAATAAAATTGCTACAAAACGCTCTAAACTTCCAAAAGGAGCACGATGAATCATTACAGGTCTGTGTAATTCATTATCACTCCCTTTGTAATTCAAATCAAAACGCTCTGGAAGGTTGTAATCTACCTGTATCGTTCCCAATTGCCATTTTCTACCTAGTGCATCTTTAACCATAAAATCTAGCTTAGGTCCGTAAAATGCTGCTTCACCTGTTTCAACCACATAGTCTAGACTTTTCTCATTAGCGGCATTAATAATTGCTTGTTCTGCTAATTCCCAATTGTGTTTAGAGCCAATATATTTTTCAGGCTGATCGGGATCTCTAAGAGATACTTGAGCCGTAAAGTCTTCAAAACCTAGGGAACTGAAAACATACAGAACTAAATCAATTACTTTTTTAAATTCATTATCAAGTTGATTAGGCATACAAAAAATATGTGCATCGTCTTGTGTAAAACCCCGAACACGGGTTAAGCCATGAAGCTCACCACTTTGTTCATAACGATAAACTGTTCCAAATTCAGCATATCGTTTTGGTAAATCTCGATAACTCCAGGGTTTAGCATTATAAATTTCACAATGGTGGGGACAGTTCATCGGTTTGAGTAAAAACTCTTCCCCTTCAGCTGGTGTTAAAATTGGCTGAAAACTATCGGCACCATATTTTTCGTAATGCCCCGAAGTCATATATAATTCTTTACTACCGATATGAGGTGAAATCACTTGTTCGTAACCTGCTTTTTTTTGTGCAGTTTTTAAAAAATTCTCTAATCGCTCTCGAAGCGCAGCTCCCTTAGGCAACCACAAAGGTAAACCCTGTCCTACTTTTTTAGAAAATGTAAATAACTCTAATTCCTTTCCAAGTTTTCGATGGTCTCTTTTTTTAGCTTCTTCAACTAGGGCTAGATATTCTGTCAGTTCTTTTTGCTTAGGAAAAGAAATTCCGTAAACTCGAGTTAATTGCGGTTTAGTTTCGTCTCCTCTCCAATAAGCCCCTGCTATATTAGTTAGCTTAATTGCTTTAATAGAACCTGTATTAGGAATGTGTCCTCCACGACAAAGGTCTGTGAAATTTGCATGGTCACAAAAAGTAATGATTCCATCCTCAAGATTTTCAATCAATTCAGTCTTAAAGGGGTTGTTTTCTTTTTTATAATAAGCTAAAGCCTCTGCTTTTGTGGCACTTCTCATTTTAAATTGAAATTTTTGTCTTGAAAATTCCAAAAATTTCTTTTCAATTTCTATTAAGTCTTTTTCTACGATACTATGTTCACCGAAATCAGCATCATAATAAAAACCGTTCTCTATGGCCGGACCTATTGTTAGTTTACAATCAGGGTAAAGCGCTAAAAGTGTTTGCGCCAATACATGTGCTGATGAATGCCAAAAGGCTTTTTTTCCCTCTTGATCATTCCAGGTGAAAAGTTGAATATTTCCATTCTGATGAAGAGGAGTTACACTTTCTACTATTTGCCCGTTAAACTTTGCAGAAAGTACATTACGTGCCAATCCTTCACTGATGCTTGAAGCAATTTCAAAGGGAGTTACTCCATCTGAATAAGTTCGAATACTTTTATCTGGAAATTGAATTTCAATCATAGTTTTATTAAAAAGCCAAGCAAAGATACGGGGTCTTGAGGTAGCAAGCAATGGTTAAATAAAAGTTTCTAGGGTTCTCTTTTTCTTTTTTCTCCTAGTAGTGCATTTACAAGTGTTTTAATTCCTTTAAACCCAAAATAAAAAGCAAGGCTTAGTAAAATCAAACCTAGAGTTAAAACTGGATAATACAGTGTATGGAATTTATTTTGAAAAGCCTGATGAACAACAAAAGGTCCAATGAAACAAAGCACAATAAAATAGCTCATTAATTTTAGTCCCTTTTGTAGTAAAGTTTTATTCATGATTTTTAACTGCATTTATAGCATTTCTAACGTTACCATGGAGTTCAAGTAGTTTTTTTGCTTTTTGTTGAGATGTATTGAGTTCCTCCATAACAATTGATTCTGCCCTTCCAATAAGCTTTTTATTAGACAGTTTCATATCTACCATTTTATTTCCTTTTACATGTCCTAATTGAATCATAGTAGAAGTGGTAATCATATTTAAAATTAATTTTTGCGCAGTACCAGCTTTCATTCTAGAGCTTCCCGTTACAAATTCTGGACCTACAATTACTTCAACTGGAAAATCACTAAAAGCGGATAGAGGACTTTTTCTATTACAAGAAATGCTTCCTGTTGTAATTTTATTTGATTGGCAATCATGTAAACCGGCTACTACATAGGGTGTTGTTCCTGAAGCGGCAATACCTAGGACAAAATCTTTGGAATTAATATTAAAAACCTTTAAATCTTCCCAAGCTTGGTGGGGATCATCTTCAGCGTTTTCTATTGAATTACGCAAGGCATGATCTCCTCCTGCAATGATTCCAATCACTTGGTCTGGGTCTGTTCCAAATGTTGGGGGACACTCAGAAGCATCTAAAACACCTATTCGTCCACTGGTTCCTGCACCAATATAAAAAAGGCGTCCACCAATTTTCTGTTGTTTTACCACAGCCTCTATTAAAGCTTTTATTTTGTCTAATACTTCCCCAACTGCTTCAAGAGCATTTTTGTCCTCTTTATGAATACCCTCCAATAATTGAGTAATATTTTTTCGCTCCAAATTATTATGATTTGAATCTTGTTCAGTAGTTTTTACAAAATCCATAGTATTTTGGTTTTAACGAATTTAAAAATAAACCTCACAATACTTTATTGTGAGATTTTAGTTTATGTATAAAAAAGTTTTACGCTTTTCTTTTCAGATCTAAATTTTCTTTAAGTGCAGCTAAGAACTTTTGCGTTGTTAAATAATGAGAGCTGTTTAGATCTTTTCCATGAATCAAGACCGCAAGGTCTTTAGTCATTTTACCACTTTCAACTGTTTCTACACAAACATTTTCAAGAATTGTACAGAAATCGATTAGGTCTTGATTGTCATCTAATTTCCCTCTATGCGCTAAACCTCTTGTCCATGCAAATATGGAAGCAATGGGATTAGTTGAAGTTTCTTTTCCTTGTTGATGTTTACGATAGTGACGGGTTACGGTTCCGTGAGCAGCTTCTGCTTCCATTATTTTTCCGCCGGGAGTGACTAGGGTAGAAGTCATTAACCCTAAAGAACCAAATCCTTGAGCAACAGTATCCGATTGGACATCTCCGTCATAGTTTTTACATGCCCAAACAAATCCACCATTCCATTTCATTGCTGCAGCAACCATATCATCGATAAGTCTATGTTCATAAGTTATTCCTGCCTTTTTGAAACGATCTTTGAATTCACCCTCAAAGACTTCTTGAAAAATATCCTTGAAACGTCCGTCATAGGCTTTTAAAATAGTATTTTTAGTAGATAAATATAGAGGCCATCTTTTGGTTAACGCTTGATTCATACAAGACCTTGCAAAACCATAGATTGAGGAGTCAATATTATACATTGACATGGCTACTCCATCTTCTTGGAAGTGATAAACTTCCCAAGTTTTAGGAGTACCCCCATCATCAGGAGTAAAAGTCATGGTTAATTTCCCTTTTCCTTTAGTAACGGTATCTGCTGCTTTGTATTGATCTCCAAATGCGTGACGTCCAATACAGATTGGCTTTGTCCATCCTTGAACGTAACGTGGTACGTTTTTCATGATAATAGGCTCTCTAAATACGGTTCCTCCAACAATATTTCGAATGGTCCCATTGGGAGAGCGCCACATATTTGATAGATTAAATTCCGCAACACGGTCTTCATCAGGAGTTATTGTAGCACACTTTATTCCGACATGGTGTTCTCTTATCGCGTTAGCCGCTTGAATGGTTATTTTATCTTCGGTAGCATCTCTAGAAGTTACAGATAAATCAAAATATAGAATCTTTAGATCAATATATGGAAGTATGAGTTGGTCTTTAATGAACTTCCAGATGATTCTTGTCATTTCATCTCCATCCATCTCTACTACCGGATTTGTAACTTTAATTTTAGACATGAGCGTTTAAATTTGTTTCGATTGCAAATATAAGTGCTAGAGTTTATTTTCAAGTAGAATTAAGTAATAAAAAAAACCGCCAAAAACTTAACTTAAGAAGTTGGCGGTTTATGTTTAGCTAAAAACCTGATTAAGAATCCATTCTAGCTTCTTTTATTCGAGCTTTTTTACCTGTTAATTGTTTGAAGTAGTAAATACGTGAGCGACGAACTTTACCTTTTTTATTAACTTCAATCTTTTCTAACGTAGGTAGATTCATAGGGAATATTCTTTCTACACCAACGGTTCCAGACATTTTTCTAATTGTAAAGGTTTTTGACAATCCCTGTCCTTTAATTTGAATTACCACCCCTTTAAAAAACTGAGTACGAACTTTTTCACCTTCTCTAATTTGATAATAAACTGTTAGGGTATCTCCTGCATCGAATTTTGGAAGATCTTTTTTCTCGATGAATTCGTTTTGCACAAAATTGATTAACGCTTCCATATTTTATTTTGTTGTATTGGGATAAATGACATTCACGATTTTCGTCAGAGGTTATTTATTCTGTGGTACAAAATTAAACTTTATTTTGAAGTAAGCAACTCGATCACAGAAAATTAATTAGTGCGATTAACCTCTAAAATTCTAATCTGACCTTTAGTAAAGGAAAAAACTAAGAATGATAAACTAATAGTCAAGTTTCATTATTATTTTAATAAGTCGGGGCGAAGTTTTTTGGTTCGTTCCATGGCTTTATTATCACGCCATTGTTCAACTTTTGGAGTATTCCCTGAAGTTAATATTTCGGGAACTTCCCAATTTTTGTATTTAGCTGGACGAGTATATATTGGTGGTGCCAATAGGTTGTCTTGAAAGCTATCTGTTAAAGCAGAAGATTCATTGCCTAAGACTCCTGGAATAAGTCTAATTACACTGTCACAAAAAACTGCAGCAGCAAGTTCCCCCCCAGAAAGCACAAAATCACCTATTGAAATTTCTTTTGTTATAAGATAGTCTCTGACCCTATGATCTACTCCTTTATAATGACCACAAAGGAGGATAATATTTTTAAGGGTAGAGTAATGATTGGCAGATTTTTGATTTAGTGTTTCACCATCGGGAGTTAAATAAATAATAGCATCATAATCCCTTTTCTTTTTTAGCGCTTCAATACAACGATCAATAGGCTCAATCATCATAACCATTCCAGCTCCTCCTCCGAAAGGATAGTCGTCTACTTTTTTTTGTTTTTGAGTGCTAAAGGCTCTGATGTCATGAAAATTAACTTGTACAGTTCCAGATTCAATTGCTCGTTTTAGTATAGAGACTTCAAAAGGACTTTTTAATAGCTCTGGAAAAAGCGTGATAATTTCAATTCGCATGATAAGTAAAATTAGAATTTAACAAAAATAGAAAAAGTCACAGGAGCACTGTGACTTCTAACATAAAGGTTGAATAATTAATATTGTAATAATATCCTTTCTTTTTCTCCAGATGGTTTTAAAAACAAAATGCTTTCCAGATCATTGGGGTTGAGGCTTTGAAGATTTTTTAGCGTACTCACCTCTTGGTCATTTATCTTTAAAATAATAAAACCTATATCTATTCCTCTTTCATATAACCATCGATTATTCATATTAGAAATGAACAAGCCTTGTTGAATTTTAAACTTTTTTCTTTGATCCTCTGTAAGTTCTCTAACTTCCATCAAAAAGAAACTAGCTCTATTAATTTTTTCTAATCGGACCTTTACTTTACTTTCTTTTCCATTCCGATTATAGACAATATTAACATCTTCACCGGGGCGTTTACTAGCCAAATATCCTGATAAATCAGCAAATTTATTAATGGAAATTTCATCAACACTTTTAATGATATCATTAGCTTTTAAGCCAGCAACATCAGCACCCAAACCTTTTTCAAGGGCCGTAATATAAAATCCTTCGGTTTCTGTGACCTCAAATCGCTTAGCCATTTCAGAATTTAGCGCTTGTCCCATTACTCCTAAAAGTCCTTTTTGTACATCTCCAAATTCAATTATGTCTTCAAAAACTTTACGCGCTACATTACTGGGAACAGCAAATGAATAGCCAACAAATCCACCTGATATTGAGGTAATAGCCGTATTGATTCCGATAAGTTCACCACGTGTATTTACTAAAGCTCCTCCGCTATTTCCTTGGTTAACGGCAGCATCGGTCTGAATATACCATTCATTTTTCCCATCACCCTTATTCAAGTCTCTTGCTTTAGCACTAATAATACCAGCAGTTACTGTTGAATTTAAATTAAAAGGGTTTCCTACCGCAAGAACCCATTCACCAATTTTGGTACTGTCTGAATTCCCAAAAAAAACATAGGGTAATTTATTATTTGTCTCAATTTTCAAGACAGCAATATCACTGCTAGGATCTGATCCTATAACCGTAGCTCTATATGTTTTGTTATCATTAGTTGTAACATCAATTTCGGAATTATTTTCTATGACATGATGATTGGTTATGATGTAACCGTTTGGAGAAATGATTACTCCAGAACCTGTTCCAATTCGTTCGGGTAATTTTTCATTCCCGTAGAAATAGCGATAGAGCTCAGGCAAGTTAGATTTTGAAGAACTAGTATTTTTTACATGAACTACGGCATTTATGGTTTTTTCAGCAGCTACTGTAAAATCGCTTAACTCAGCAGCAAGTTTGTTAGAGGTATATGTGTAATTAGCAGGAATTAAAGTTACTTCAGGTGGATTTACTGAAATACCTTCTGCTGGGGTATTAAAATTTATATCATAAATATAAATACTAAGAACAGCACTTCCTATTGCAATACTGAGGGTTTTAACAAACGATTTCATAATCTATATTTTTAGTAAAAATAGATATTTCAAATAAGATTAAAATGTATTTAACGCCCTTTTAACAACTTTTAAAAGGTTTTATGAGTCTGAAGTTAAAAGATTTTTTAGTATTTACTCTTGCTTTTATATTGTTTGACAAATAAAAAAATCATGTACTTTTGAGGACTATGGATATTAAATTCGATAAATATCAAGGTGCGGGTAATGATTTCATTATAATGGATAACCTCACGGGAGCCTACGATGAAATCACAGCTTTACAATTCCAATCAATTTGCAACAGACATAAAGGGATTGGTTCTGATGGTATAATTTTAATTGAATCACATGCTACTTTAGATTTTGAAATGCGCTATTTTAATTCGAATGGGAATTTAAGTTCGATGTGTGGCAATGGAGCAAGATGTGCGGTTGCCTTTGCATCCAGACATAATTTAATCAAAAGAGAAACACGATTTATTGCAGCAGACGGTATACATGAGGCTGAACTCATCTCAGCGAATGAAGTTCGTCTCCAAATGCAAAATGTCAATGATTTAACCAAAAAGGGCGATGCTATTATTATAGATACAGGTTCACCCCATTTTGTTGTATTATGTAATGATATTGAAAATGTTAATGTCTTTGAAGAGGGATCTAAAATTCGCTATTCAAATGCATTTAATGCACAAGGTATTAATGTTAATTTCATTAAAAAAGAGAGTTCAAAATCTTATGTAATTAGAACTTACGAAAGAGGAGTTGAGAACGAGACACTTGCATGTGGTACGGGTGCAGTTGCTGGCGCTTTAGCGATGCATTATTTAGGTTTTTCAGAAGAGAAAACCAGTCTTGAAATGAAAGCTTTAGGAGGTGATTTAATTGTAGATTTTGAAACCTCGGAAAAAGGCTATCAAAATATTTATCTACAAGGCCCAGCCGCCTATGTTTATTCTGGAATTATCTCAATATGAATTTAGAGTCAGTTTTCTTAAGAGCCCTGGAGCCTGTTGATTTAAATCCGTTATTTGAAATAGAAAATGAAAATGAATTATGGAAATACTCCAATCGAACAGAACCATTTTCCAAGCAACTATTAAAGTCATATATCGAGCAGCAGCATCAAGATATTTTTGAAGTAAAACAAAAACGATTTGTTCTTTCTGATGAAAGATTTAATTTGTTAGGATTTGTCGATCTTTTTGATTTTGATCCAAGACATAGAAGAGCCGGGGTTGGAATCGTAATTCACAAAGAGAAGCGGGGCATTGGTATAGGAAAAAAGGGAGTTGAACTTCTGGATTTACACTGTCAAACAAATTTAAACATCCATAGTCTTTATGCCAATATTGCACCAGAAAACAAAGCGAGTTTGCGCATTTTTGAAAAATGTGGATATCAAAAAGTAGGGGTGAAAAAGGCATGGAATTTTTACCAAGGGGTATTCCATGACGAATTTCTTTATCAAAAAATATTTAACTGATGTACAAAAGGAAAATTTTAGTTTGGATAAGTTTATTAGGAACAGTAATAGGTTCCTATTTTGTCTATAACTTTTATGTTACCTTTTTTTGGGATAATACTGTTTTTGAAAATGATTATTCATATGTATTTATAGATCGAGATGACACTATAGACTCACTTCAAATTCAATTAAATTCAATGTTAAAGTCTTCTGACGATTTTAGAGTAGCCGCTAATAAAAAGGGGTACACACAAAACATTAAACCTGGAAAATATAAAATTTTAAAAGGATTAGGAAATAATGAAATAATCAACCTTCTTCGATCGAAACGTCTCACTGTAAAAGTGGTATTTAATAATCAAGAGCGTCTTGAAGATCTTGCAGGTCGAATATCACAACAAATTGAAGCCGATAGCCTTAGTTTATTAAATGCTTTTTATGATAAGGATTTCTTGACTTCAAATAGTTTTACCCCAGAAAATGCTCTAACTTTATATTTACCTAATTCTTATGATTTTTTTTGGGAAGTTTCTGCAGAAAATTTCAGAGATAAAATGCTAATAAATTATACAAGATTTTGGAATAATTCAAGAATAGCAAAAGCAAGAGCATTAAGTTTAACAACCAAGGAGGTATATATTTTAGCTTCAATCGTTCAAAAAGAATCACCAAAAAAAGATGAACAACCACGGCTGGCAGGTGTCTATCTAAATCGATTAAAAAAGCGAATGAAATTACAAGCTGACCCAACAGTTATATTTGCTATGAAGAAAACTTCGGGAGATTTTAATGTGATTATTAATCGTGTTTTATACAAAGATTTAAGTACAGATTCTCCTTATAACACTTACAAGACAAAAGGACTTATTCCAGGACCGATCACTATGCCTGATTTGTCAACAATTGAGGCAGTTTTAAATCCAGAGAAACATTCTTTTTTGTTTTTTGTAGCTGATCCATCTAAACCAGGCTATCACATGTTTGCCGAAAATTTATCTGAACATAATAGAAATAAGAAGATTTACGTAAATTGGATAAACAAAAAGAAAATTTACCGTTAAAAAGATCCTTCAATTATAAAAACACAAGGTTTTTTGTTAATATCTGGCTTTATTTTTTTCCATTTTTTTACTGAAAGAGTAAGGATGTATTCAGAATTTAGGCTAATGTTACAGGCAACACACAGTTGCGTGTTTGGATCTAATATTTTTAAAAAATCTTTAAATAAAGATTCACTCCTGTAAGGAGTTTCAATAAATAGTTGTGCTTGATCTTCACGAAAAGCTTTTTTTTCAAATCTAGAAATGCTTTGACTTCTTTGCCTTTGTTCTATGGGTAAGTAGCCATTGAAAGCAAAACTTTGCCCATTCATTCCTGAAGCCATCATAGCTAATATTAGAGATGAAGGACCTATTAATGGTTTTACCTGAATTCCTAAGCGATGTGCTTTGGAAACTATTACTGCACCAGGATCAGCAATACCAGGGCAACCGGCATCAGAAAAAAGTCCCATCGAGATTCCAGACATACATGGTTCAAGAAAGGTATCCATTTCTTCCTGAGATGTAAACTTATTGAGTGGGTAAAGTGTTATTTTACTTTGATTTTTATGAGGGGTTATTTTTTTTATAAACTGACGAGCTGATTTTTCATTTTCAATAATAAAATGAACGTGTTCTTCAATAATTTTTTTTATTGAAAGGGGAAGTACTTCCAAAGGGGAATTATCTCCAAGAGGAGTAGGTATTAAATAAAGGACTCCCAGAGAAGATGTATTCTCATTCATAATTTAATAATTTAATAACTCTATCACATGCTTCATTTAACAATTTATAGCAATTTTAAAAACTTCAGCCACCCCGTAATATGGGTCAGGGACTTCTTTTTGATCCTTTAGGATAAAATATACTTTTATTTTATCTTCTTCTAAAGTTGCTTAAGCCATAATTTTTTCATAATTACTTAGATCTATCACAAAAATATGAGTAAAATATTCGAAGCCTAATTTAGTAAATTGTCTAGCTTTTTGTTTGTTTATATCAACTCTATATTTTTTCCCAACCTCGATACTTCTATTGTCAGGTAGACTGCCGGAATGATAAGTCGTTTTTCCTGCTGAATCAACTTTGATTCCCAAGTCTTTTACTTTTGATTCTAAAATTCCTTGCGCAAGTGGATAATCACAAATGTTACTTAAACAAACCATGAGTACTTTTCCCTTTTTCCATAAAAAGGTAAATTATATCGTAAGTTTTTGGCTTAGATCTTCTACATATTTTCGGAATTGTTTATCGGTAAAGCTTAAGTTATCAACTGTTTTACAGGCATGAAGAACTGTCGCATGATCTCTTTTTCCAATTTGGTTACCAATACTAGCCAGTGATGCTTTAGTGAATTTTTTAGCAAAATACATTGCTAATTGACGTGCCTGAACAATATGTCTTCTACGTGTTTTGGATTGAAGTGTTTCTACATCCATTTGAAAATAATCAGAAACAACTTTTTGGATATAATCAATAGAAACCTCACGCTTAGTATTTTTAACAAACTTCATCACCACGTCTTGGGCAAGTTCAATTGTTATTTCAGCTTTGTTAAAAGAAGATTGTGCAATTAGTGATATGATTGCTCCCTCTAGTTCCCTAATGTTTGTTTTAATATTTTTAGCCACATATTCAACGATGTCATCGTTTATATTTACACCGTCTCTATATAATTTATTGTTTAAAATAGAAATTCTAGTTTCAAAATTTGGAAGCTGTAACTCAGCAGATAATCCCCATTTGAATCGAGAGAGTAAACGTTGTTCGATATCTTGCATATCAACAGGAGCCTTATCAGAAGTAAGAATTACTTGCTTTCCATTCTGATGTAAGTGATTGAAAATATGAAAAAAGACATCTTGAGTTCCTGTTTTGCCAGAAAGGAATTGCACATCATCAATAATTAAAACATCAAGTAATTGATAGAAATGAATGAAGTCGTTTCTAGTATTTTTCTTTACTGCTTCAATATATTGCTGGGTGAATTTTTCAGCAGGTATGTAGAGAACGGTTTTATCTTGATATTTTTCTTTAATTTGAACTCCAATAGCATGTGCAAGGTGTGTTTTCCCCAAACCAACACCACCAAAAATCAAAAGTGGATTGAATGAAGTGCCTCCCGGTTTAGCAGAAACAGCAAGTGCAGCAGATCTTCCTAATCTGTTTGAGTCTCCTTCGAGAAAATTCTCAAAATTATAGTTAGGATTTAATTGTGATTCAATTTGTAAATTTTTGATTCCAGGAATTACAAATGGATTTTTCAACTCCCCTGCATAAGAGTTGATTGGCCCATCGACGTCTTGAATAAGCAACCCTGGGCGATTACTGCTTGGGATTTTTTCGGTAAAAGGCACTTTGTTTCCAAATGTATTTTCCATTCTAATGGCATATAACAAACGGGCTTCGTTACCTAATTCACGCTGTAAAGCTGTCTTTAATAACTTTACATAATGTTCTTCAAGCCATTCATAAAAAAATTTACTAGGAACCTGAATTGTTAAAATATTTTCGTTAAGTTTTACAGGGATAATAGGTTTAAACCATGTCTTATATGCTTGAGGGGGAATGTTATCTTCTATAAATGAGAGGCAATTAGTCCAAACTGAAGAAGAGGTAATATTCATTTTTTAATTATTTCAATTTTAAATTATGGTTTTTTTTATTTACCGTGAGTGATTACAAATATTGATTAAAAAATTTCAAAAAAAAAATGAAATTGCTATTGAATTATAACTTTTTTTTTTGGATATTCTGACTCTCAATTTTTTTAGTAGTTAGTTTATTTTAAAAATAAATTATTAAATCAAAAAAGTTTTATGAAATATAAGACAAAAAAAATTATTGTGCGTTATTCGGAAACAGATCAAATGCAATTTGTGCATCACAGTAATTATCTGAAATATTTTGAATTAGCAAGACTTGAGTGGTTAACATCGTTAGGGATATCTTATGCAAAAATGGAACGGGATGGCATTTTGATGCCCGTAGTGAATGCTTCTCTTTCATTTAAGAAACCATTATTTTATGGTGATTTCTTTTATATAATAGTTCTATTAAAAAAACACCCAAAAGCAACACTTGATTTTGATTATGAAGTTGTAAATCAAAATGACGAAATTATTTGTGAAGGGAATACAGTTTTAGCTTTTCTATCACCCAAGACTAAAAGACCAATTCGCTGTCCTAAGTTTTTACTTGAAAAGTTTAGTTAAAATAGATTGAGAGAATATCAGAATCAATTTTTCTTTTATTAAGAGGCACTTTTTTTATTTTGGGTGCCATTACCCCATGAATTATTTTTTTTTCACTCGTAAAAACCCTTGCTTCGTCCCATAAATCAGCATCAATAAATGATTGAATAGTTTTCAATCCACCTTCTACTATTATTGATTGTATTTGTTTTTTGTAGCAACTATTTACAATTTCTTTTAAAGAAAATGGATTTAATATTATTTGTTCTTTATTTCCAGAAAAGCTTAAGGGTATATTCTTAGTAAAAAAAGTACTAGGTTCAGAATCAGTAACTACTTTTGAATTCATCGGTGCTCTACCACTGGGATCAATTATTAAGCGTAGTGGACTTTTTCCTTCCCATTCTCTTGTGGTGAGGTAAGGGTCGTCTTGGATAATTGTTTGAACGCCAACCAATATAGCAACTTCTTCACTTCGCCATTGATGAACTCGCTGTCTTGATATTGAGTTTGAAATCCAAAAAATTTCACCTTTTTTGTTTCTTTCGTTTATCGGGGCGATAAAGGTATCTTTTGTTTGTGCCCACTTTAATATGATATATGGACGCTTCTTATTATAAAAACTAAAAAAACGACGATTTAAAAAATCGCTTTCTTTTTTTAATATACCAGTTGAAACTCTACAGCCAGCATCTTGTAATATTTTTATCCCCTTTCCTGCAACAATTGGATTTTGATCTTTAGAACCAATGACGACCCTCGGAATTTTTGATTGAATAATTAAATCGGTACAAGGAGATGTTTTTCCAAAATGATTACATGGCTCAAGATTAACATATATGGTTGAATTTTTTAAGAGTGCCTTGTTTTTTACCTGCTGAATTGCATGAACTTCAGCATGGGGTGTTCCTGCTTCTTTATGCCAACCCTCACCAATGATTATATTATTATGAACAATTACAGAACCCACCATAGGGTTGGGATAGGTTGCTCCTAATCCCTTTTTTGCAAGTTCAAGGCAACGTTGCATATAGATTAAATCTTGTTCTTTGTTCAAATCTTAATGTAAATTAATTTGCTTTCATTATCGAAGAAAATTAAAATTGAATGTAAATTTAGAATAAAATTTAAGGAATGCGTATTAGACCAATAAAAGCCTCCGACAATTTACCTCTTGCAGTTGCCTTGCGTTCTGTTTTGATAGAAATGGGAGTGCCAAAAAAAGGGACAGCTTATGAAGACAAACAACTCGACACTATGTTTGAGGCTTACATGGACTCTCGAGCAATCTACTATGTTGTTTTTGAAGGAGAATCGATTTTCGGTGGAGCTGGAATTGCCCCCTTAAAAGGAGAAGATTCATCAGTTTGTGAATTACAAAAAATGTATTTTACTCAAGAAGCTAGAGGAAAAGGTCTTGGATATACTATGATAAATAAATGTCTTGAATTTGTTCATTCGAAAGATTTTGAATTATGTTATATTGAAACAATGTCTAACATGGAGACAGCTCAAAAATTATACAGAAAAGTGGGATTTGAATACATTGATCATCCCATGGGAAACACCGGACACTATTCTTGTCCCATATGGATGACAAAAAAAATAGCATGACATACATTGAGGGGAGAACCATTTTTAGAAATGAGTTGATATCACTTTTGGATATTAACGAAATTGATTTTTATTTCAAAGCAATACTCCATTCGCTTTTTAATATTGAGTCCGCTTTATTGGCATTAGAGCCACATACAAAATTTAGCGAGGATGAGAAGCAACGTTTAAAAGAAGCGTTACAATATCTTTTAAAAGAAAAACCTTTGCAATATGTTTTAGGTAAAACTTATTTCCGAGAAATGATTATAAATGTAAATTCTGATGTCCTGATACCACGTCCAGAAACTGAAGAGTTAGTAAGTTGGGTTTTAGAAGATCATAAAGAATTAAAACAAAAACAAAGCCTTATTGATTTTGGAACAGGGAGTGGCTGTATTTCAATAGCCCTGGCAAAAGAGCAATCTAATTTTGAGATTAAAGCCATAGATCTTGTTGATGAAGTGTTAGAAATTGCTATTCAAAATGCAGATAATAATAAAGTATCAATTACTTTCATAAAACAGGATATTTTAAAATTAGATAATTTCGATGTAAAAGCTAATGTGGTAGTCTCTAATCCACCCTATATCCCTCCGAGTGAAAAAACTAAGATGAAATCTAATGTTTTGAACTATGAGCCTCATTTAGCATTATTTGTACCTGAAAATGATCCTCTTATTTTTTATCGCTCAATTCTTGAGTATGCATTAGTTCACCTATTTTCTGGGGGACTTATTTATTTTGAAATTAATCCTCGTTTTTTGTCAGAGATGAAAAGTCTTATTTTATCGTTTAATATTTACTCTTTTGAAAAGCGGGAAGATATTTTCGGGAAAGTTCGAATGTTACGTGTTCAAAAAAAGTAATATGGAAGAAATCGAAAATCAAATTAAAGCATTACGCCAAAAATTACATGATCATAATCACCAGTATTATATTCTTGATAGTCCAACTATTTCTGATTACGAGTTTGATCAATTATTAAAAAACTTACAATATTTAGAGGAAAAACATCCAACTTATTATGATTCTAATTCACCAACTCAGCGAGTTGGTGGCGGGATTACAAAATCTTTTCAAACAGTTCCTCACAAATATCCAATGTATTCTTTGTCAAATACTTATTCTAAGGATGAGTTAATTCAGTGGGAGGAACGTCTTAAAAAAATTCTTGGAGAGGACGTTCAGATTGAATATAGCTGCGAATTGAAATTTGATGGGGCTTCGATTAGTTTAACCTATGAGAATGGGAATTTAATACAAGCTGTAACTAGAGGTGATGGGGTGCAAGGAGATAATATTATTACCAATGTAAAAACAATCAAAACCATCCCACTGAAACTTAAAAATGATTTTCCAGCATTTTTTGAAATCAGAGGTGAAATACTTTTGCCTTGGAAAGGGTTCAATGAAATTAACCAGAAAAGAGCAGCGTTAGGAGAACCTCTATATCGAAACCCCAGAAACACTGCTTCTGGAAGTTTAAAACTTCAAGATAGCCAACTGGTAGCAGCCAGACCACTTAGTTGTTTTTTATATTCTTTGGCAGGAGAAAGCTTACCGGTGAGCTCACAATTTGAGGCCTTACAAAAAGCAAGAATGTGGGGTTTTAAAGTTCCAGAATCTGCCGAACTGGTTAACTCCATTGATGATGTATTTGATTATATAACCTCTTGGGAAGTCAAACGAAAATCACTTCCTTATGAAATTGACGGTATTGTTATTAAAGTTAATAGTTTCTTTCAGCAAGAAGAATTAGGATTTACAGCTAAAGCACCGCGATGGGCAATGGCTTATAAATATAAAGCTGAACAAGCCTTCACACGTCTGAATGGATTGCAATATCAAGTAGGTAGGACAGGAGCAATTACTCCAGTGGCAGAATTAGAACCAGTTTTGATTTCTGGAACTAAGGTAAAAAGAGCTTCTTTGCATAATGCTGATCAAATTAAAAAATTAGACATAAGAATTGGAGATACAGTTTGTGTAGAAAAAGGGGGAGAAATAATTCCCAAAATCACTGGAGTAGATGAGAAAAAGCGTGGTGCCTTTGAAGATCGAGTTGTATTTATTGAAAATTGTCCCAAGTGTTTTACTCCTTTGAAAAGAGAAGAAGGGGAGGCACAGCATTATTGTATAAATGAATTAGGTTGTCCTCCTCAAAAAATTGGAAAAATTCTCCATTTTATTGGACGTAAAGCCATGGATATTGAAGGCTTAGGAGTTGAGACCGTAAGCCTTCTTCACAAAGAAGGATTGTTAAATAGTATTTCCGATCTGTATCGCTTGAGTCCTGAACAGATTTTACCTATCGAACGAATGGCTCAAAAGTCAGTAGCTAATTTACTTGAAGGAATTGAAAAATCAAAAGCAAAACCTTTTGCTAAAGTTCTGTTTGGTCTAGGAATTCGATTTGTTGGAGAGACTGTTGCAAAGAAGTTAGCGAAAGAGTTTAAATCTATAGAAAGTTTAGCGGGAGTAAGCTTTGAGTCATTAATTAAAACAGAAGAAATAGGGAATCGTATTGCTCAAAGTATAGTAGATTATTTTGCATCTGAACAAAATAAAGAACAAATTCAAGCTTTGAAAGATTTTGGACTTCAAATGGAGGTAATAAAGACAAAACAAGACTTACACCATGCTTTTGTGGAGAAAAAATTTGTAGTTTCGGGAGTTTTTGAAAATTTCTCAAGAGAGGAGTTGAAAGCTGAAATAGAGTATTTTGGAGGTAAAATTACCAGTTCCATTTCAGCAAAAACAGATTATCTAGTTGCAGGTGAAGGGATGGGCCCATCAAAAAAAGAAAAAGCCGAAAAGCTTGGTGTGACTATTTTAGATGAGAAATCTTACAATACCATTAGGCAAAAACCTTTTTGATTGTTACACCTATAACATTTTTCTAAAAAAAAACATAAAACATTTAATTTTTATGCGTCATCTAATTGTTTATTTAATATTGCATGTACATTATGGTTAAATTTTTATCTGATTTTGTTATTGGTTATAAGCTAAAAAAGAAGTTAAAGTCTTTAGCTTTTGTTTCAAAAGAGAATTTAAATCAGTTTAAAACAATGGCTGTTTTGATTGCTCAAAATCATGAGATTGATGATGAGATCTTTTTAACACTATCAAGGGCATTTAAAATTCCTTATCAAAATATTACAATAGTGGTTTTTAGCTCAAAAAAAAAAGAAGAACTTAGTACAAGAATAAAAAACAGAATGAATTTCTCAAGAGATGATATAAGTTTTTGGGGTAATGTAAACCAAGAGTTTACTTCGCTTTTTCAACAAGAGTTTGATTTGATTGTTAATTATTTTGATGACAAAGCTCTTATTCCCTCATTTGTTAGTGCATTTTGTAATGCAAAGGTAAGATTAGGTTTTTCTAATTCAAATCATGCTTTGAATGATTTAATGTTGACAATTAACCCTAAAGAAACGGAGCTGTTTCTTTCTGAATCTACAAGATATTTGAAAACAATTTTAAAAAAGGCTTAATGAATTTAAAAGGTTTAGGGGTTGCAATGGTAACTCCGTTTAAAGAAGATGGTAATATTGATTTTAATGCTATTCCAAGAATAGTGGAAAATATTATTACAGGTCGTGCAGATTACATTGTGGTTCTCGGGACCACTGCCGAAGTATCTTCGCTTTCCGATTTAGAAAAAAAGACAGTTTTAAAAGCAGTTATTGGAGCAAATAAAAATAAACTTCCCTTAATAATAGGTATTGGTGGAAACAATACAGCTAAAGTAATTGACGAAATTCATTCAACAGATTTAAATCCTTTTCAAGCAATTCTGTCTGTTTCTCCCTATTACAATAAGCCTACACAAGAAGGAATTTATGAGCATTACAAACATATCGCAAAAGCAAGTCCGCTTCCCATAATCGTATATAATGTTCCTTCGAGAACAGGAAGTAATATTGAACCTCATACATTTATTCGATTAGCGGAAGAAATAGAAAATATTATTGGAATTAAAGATGCAAGCGGAGATATGGATCAAGCCCAACAGATGCTTAAACATTGTGCTCCACACATTCAGGTTATTTCTGGGGATGATTCTTTAACTCTCCCAATGTTACTGGCGGGGGCAGTTGGAACTATTTCAGTTCTAGGAAATGCCATTCCTGTTCCCTTGAAAGAAATATTTCACTTTGTTGAAATGGGTAATTTAAAAAAGGCATATACTTTACATTATCAATTGTTAGATGTAATTAATCTTCTTTTCGAAGAAGGAAATCCTGTAGGAGTAAAAGCTCTATTAGAGTCAATAGGGCTTTGTTCCAAAACAGTTCGTCTTCCATTAATTAAAGCTTCTACTTCACTTCATGATCGTCTTCAGAGAGTTATGGAAGCTTTTATTGCTTCACATTAATTTTAAGAATAAAACTTTAAAATTGTCTTTGGAATAAAAATTCTCAATGTCGGTGATATTTAGTACTTTTACAAGATGAATTTCAATCTCTTTTCGGTCTTAATTTTATTTTTACAGGTTTCGACATTTATTTCATGTAATGAATACCAAAAGTTATTGAATAGCGATGACGCTTCAGAAAAATATAAACAAGCAGAATTATATTACAACAATGGTGAATATCGTAAGGCAAATCGATTATTTGAGCAAATTATACCTAAATATAGAGCAAAGCCTCAGGCTCAGAGAATTATTTTCTTTTTTGCAGATTCATATTTCCAAACCAAGAGCTACTATTTGGCTTCGTATCAATATGAAAATTTTATAAAGTCATATCCTGAAAGTGATCGAATTCAAGAAGCTACTTTTAAAGCGGCTAAAAGTTATTATTTCTCTTCACCCAAATATAGTTTAGATCAAAAAGACACTTATACAGCTATTGAAAAGCTCCAGGTTTTTATAAATCTTTATCCAGATTCAGAATTTACTGCTGAAGCTAATCAGATGATATCTGAGTTACAGGAAAAATTGGAACAAAAAGATTTTGAAATTGCCAAACAGTACTTTAAGATTAGAGATTATCGATCTGCAATAAGAGCAAGTGAGATTTTTATTGCAGGTTTTCCTGGAACAAAATATAGAGAAGCTGCATTATTAAATAAATTTAGAGCATCATATGTTATAGCAGTTAATAGTGTTGCATTAAAAAAGTTAGATCGCTTAGTCGAATTACAACAACAACAAGAAGTTATTTTACGTTATTATCCTGAAACTTTGTTTTTAGATGAATTGGAGGATAAGATGAATACTGTGAATTCAGAAATAGAAAAATATAACCAGACCGTTACAACCCTTACAAAATAAAATTATGACCAAGTATAGAGAAACAAACGCTGCCCTTAATTCAAAAACATATGACCGTAACAAACTTGAGGCACCTACAGAAAATATTTATGAAGCTTTAACAATTATCGCAAAACGTTCTATTCAGATTAATTTAGATATAAAAAAAGAATTACATGAGAAGTTAGAGGAATTTGCCACTCACAATGATAGTTTAGAAGAAATCTTTGAAAACAAAGAGCAAATTGAAGTTTCTCGTTTTTATGAGCGTTTACCAAAAGCTCATGCATTAGCAGTTGAAGAGTGGTTGAATGATAAAATATACCATCGTAACACTGAAGAACCTAATAGCTAAAGATGGGCTTACTGAGCGGTGTAAATATTTTACTCGGAATTTCGGGAGGAATTGCTGCTTACAAATCTCCTTTGTTAGTTAGGGAATTGATTAAAAATGGTTCCGAGGTTCGTGTTGTTATGACCCCTTCCGCAAAAGATTTTGTCGCACCATTGGCTTTAGCAACTCTATCTAAAAATCCGGTACTCTCATCTTTCACATCTACAGATTTAGATAATCCAGTTTGGAACGATCATGTAGAATTAGGTCTTTGGGCAGATGTTTTTCTTATTGCCCCCGCAACTTCAAATACTCTTTCTGCAATGGCTCAAGGTCGCTGTAACAATTTACTTCTTGCGGTTTATCTTTCTGCTAAATGTCCAATTTTCATTGCTCCAGCAATGGATTTAGATATGTTTGCACATCCATCTAACCAAAAGAATATGGAGACTTTGTCTTCTTTTGGTAATAAAGTATTGCCTGTTGGTGAAGGCTTTTTAGCCAGTGGCCTTCAAGGTAAGGGGAGAATGTTAGAGCCTAAAGCAATTGCAATGCACGTTATTGATTTTTTTAATCCCACTTTACCTTTAAAAGATAAAAGAGTATTAATTACAGCTGGGCCAACCTATGAAGCAATTGATCCAGTTCGATTTATTGGTAATCATGCTTCTGGTAAAATGGGTTTTGCATTAGCAGAAGTTGCGGCCAATTTAGGAGCAAAAGTTATTCTAGTATGTGGCCCTACAACTGAGAAAACACAACATCCACAAATACAAGTTAAATCTATTGTTAGTGCTATGGAAATGTTTGAAGAAGTTAAAGAAGTTTACCCCTCTGTAGACATTGCAATTGGAGCTGCCGCTGTTGCGGATTATAAACCTGAACTGGTTGCAGAACATAAGATTAAGAAAAAAAATAACAACATTTCTATTAATCTTGTACCTACACAAGATATACTCGCCTATATGGGGACTCATAAAAAAAATCAATATCTCGTGGGTTTTGCTCTTGAAACGGAGAATGAGCTAGTAAATGCAATTGAGAAACTTCAAAGAAAAAATTTAGATGGGATTGTTTTAAATTCGCTCCAAGATCCAGGAGCAGGATTTTCTGTGTCGACCAATAAAATTACATATATACATTCAAATAAAAGCATTCAGACTTTTCAAATACAGTCTAAAACAGGTTGTGCAGAAGCTATTTTTGATCAAATTATAAAACATGATTCGTAGCTTTTTATTTTTATTATTAATTAGTCTAATTGGAAATGTTCAGGCGCAAGAGCTAAACGCACAGGTTGTCGTAAATTCTGATCTAGTCAATCAAACCAACCAACAGATTTTTAAAACCCTTGAGCGTTCATTGAAGGAGCTTATTAATACCCAAGTATGGACGGGTGAGTCTTATTTAAGCCAGGAAAGAATCACTTGTTCTTTTGTGTTTAATCTTACTCGATTTAGTAATGGACAGTTTGAGGCTAATCTTCAAGTTCAGTCTCAACGACCAGTTTTTGATACAAACTATCAAAGTCCAATATTGAATTTCTCTGATAAAGATATTATTTTTTCATACCAAGAATTTGAACCACTCTTTTTTAATCAAACTAGTTTTGAGTCAAATTTGATCTCATTGATTAGCTATTATGCATATGTAATTATTGGTATGGATGCCGATAGTTTTAAACAAAACGGAGGAAGTCCTTTTTACGATAGGGCATTACAAGTAGTTAATTTAGCACAATCTTCATCAAGAAAAGGTTGGAAACCTTCAGACGGATCACGCAATCGATTTTGGTTGATTGATGCTTTACGATCCAATACCTTTCTGGAGTATAGACAAGCTTTATATGATTATCATCGAAACGGTTTAGATAAGATGACTAAATATCCTTTGGCAGGGAAAAAAAGTCTTATGAAAGCTATAAATAAACTTTATCCTTTAAACACGAGAAGACCTAATAACTTTCTCATACAAATTTTTTTCGATGCAAAAGTAGAAGAGATTGTTAATATCTTTCAAGATGGCTCTAAGATTGATTTTAAAGAAACCTACGAAATTTTAATGAAAATAGCTCCTTTCTTTGGCGTAAGATGGAAAGAAATAAAAGCTTGATTTTTATAATATCCGTATCTTTCAGAGTAATTTTTAATCAGTAGAAACGCTTTGTTAACTAATCTTCAAATACAAAACTTTGCTCTTATTGAATATCTAGAGGTTTCTTTTTTGGAAGGAATGACCTGTATTACAGGAGAAACAGGTGCTGGAAAATCAATTTTATTGGGTGGTCTTTCTTTAGTTTTAGGAAAGCGTGCTGATATGTCAAGTCTTTTAGACGGATCAAAAAAATGTATTATTGAAGCAGCCTTTGATTTAAAAGCATATGAACTAAGTAGCTTATTTCAATCATTAGATTTAGATTATGATGATCAAACACATTTGAGACGTGAGATTCTCCCGCAGGGCAAGTCAAGGGCTTTTATAAATGATAGTCCTGTTTCATTGTCTGTTTTACAACAAATAGGAAACAGGCTGATAGATATTCATTCTCAAAATGAAACCCAATCCTTACTTGAAAATGAAAGTCAATTTGAAGTTTTAGATGCTTTGGGAGGGAATAATTTATTATTAAATAAGTTTGCTTTAAACTTACAAGTTTTCAAAAAAAAATCAAAAGATTATACTTACTGGCTTAATCAAAAAAATAAATCTCTTGAGTCTCTAGAGTTTAAAAAATTTCAATTTGATGAATTGGATTTTGCAAACTTAAAATCAAGTAGATTTTTAGAGTTAGAATTGAAAATAAACTCTCTCTCCCATATAGAATATCTTCAATCTCATCTAGGAGAATGTATCTTGATTTTAGAGAATGATACTTCAGGTGTTTTTGATCAGATACTAAGATTAAATTCACTTACTCAAGGATTGTTAAAAAAGTCTGCTCAGTTTTCTTCACTCGGTGAACGTATGAAAGGCTTAGCTGCAGAGACAGAAGATTTATTGGGTGAATGTAAGATTCTACTTGAAAATCTTGAAGCAAACCCAAATGAAT
>MEHZ011540562.1_pt1 | contig 68758 bp, 66 predicted proteins | sample 897221 | NCBI WGS metagenome assembly MEHZ01 (sample SAMN05514161, study PRJNA337945) | marine metagenome | isolation source: marine surface water | place: Arctic Ocean | collected 2007-12-13 | reverse complement strand
CCTCCAAAGAACTCATCTCAACGGCATATCCGTCAATGAGGAAGCAAAAATCTCATTTTTTCAATGAAATACAGTTAGGACAAATCATGACCATCTCTTCCCAAGGGAAAAAATTTAGAGAAGCTGTTGATGCTGAACAACCTCTACAGGTTATCGGCGCGATTAACGCTTACCACGCACGTCTTGCGGAGCAATCTGGATATAAAGCTATATACTTATCGGGCGGTGGAGTAGCCGCGGGTTCTTTAGGCATTCCTGATCTTGGCATTTCCTCTCTGGATGACGTTCTAACTGACGTCCGGCGCATTACAGATGTCTGCTCTCTGCCCCTCCTTGTCGATGTGGATACTGGATTTGGTGGCGCGTTTAATATCGCAAGGACAGTAAAATCTTTAATAAAATTTGGCGCCGGGGCCATGCACATTGAGGATCAAGTCCAAAGCAAACGATGCGGGCATCGCCCTAACAAGGAAATCGTCTCAAAGGTCGAATTCGTCGACAGAATCAAAGCGGCAGCAGACGCGCGAATAGATCCTGACTTCGTCATCATGGCCCGAACAGACGCGCTTGCGGTTGATGGATTGGATGCCGCTATTGACCGAGCATGTGCGTGCGTAGAAGCTGGGGCAGACATGATATTTCCCGAAGCCATGACTGAGCTCAGCATGTACCAAAAATTTGCAGATGCAGTTAAGGTCCCCATTTTGGCGAATATCACAGAATTTGGACATACTCCCCTATTTACGGTCGAGGAATTACGTTCCGTAGATGTAGGGCTTGTTCTTTATCCGCTATCTGCTTTTCGGGCAATGAATCAGGCTGCGCTTAACGTCTACCAAACAGTACGCAAAGAGGGGACGCAAAAATCTGTCCTCGACACCATGCAAACGCGAGACGAACTGTACGACTATCTCGATTACCACAAATACGAAAAAAAATTAGATGATCTTTTTGTGAAAGGAAACAATCATGAGTGAAAAAACAGAATACAAACCAAAACCAAAAAAGTCTGTTGCATTGTCAGGCGTCCCTGCCGGCAACACAGCGCTTTGCACAGTCGGACGAACGGGTAACGATCTGCATTACCGCGGATACGACATATTGGATTTTGCTCAAAATGCAGAGTTTGAAGAAATCGCGCATCTATTGGTCCATGAAAAACTCCCCACAGCGGCTGAACTTAAAAACTATAAGTTAAAACTGAAAGCGCTTCGCGGATTACCCACTAACGTTAAAGCAGTCTTGGAGTGGATACCGGCATCAGCACATCCTATGGATGTTCTAAGAACAGGATGTTCCGCTCTTGGTACCGTACTGCCAGAAAAAGAGGACCACAACATCTCAGGCGCTAGAGACATTGCCGATCGATTAATGGCCTCATTTGGATCGATGTTGTTGTATTGGTATCACTGGAGTCATAACGGTCGCCGTATTGAAACGGAAACCGATGACGACTCGATTGGTGGACACTTCTTACACATGCTTCATGGAAAAGAACCTACAGAGTCATGGGTTAGAGCAATGCACACCTCTTTAATTCTCTATGCAGAACACGAATTCAATGCTTCAACCTTCGCTGCACGCGTTATCGCAGGTACTTCCTCAGACATGTATTCATCAATCACAGGAGGAATAGGCGCACTCCGTGGTCCAAAACATGGCGGGGCAAACGAAGTAGCCTATGAAATTCAGCAGCGTTATCACAACCCTAAAGACGCTGAAATAGATATTAAGCAAAGAATTGCGAATAAAGAAATTGTCATTGGATTTGGCCATCCGGTTTACACAATCAGCGACCCAAGAAACGAAGTCATTAAACAAGTTTCACGCACACTATGTAAAGAAACCGGAAATACGAACCTCTTCGATATAGCGGCTCGAATCGAGACAGTTATGTGGGATGAGAAGAAGATGTTCCCAAATCTCGATTGGTTCTCGGCAGTAAGTTACAACCAAATGGGTATTCCAACATCAATGTTTACGCCAATCTTTGTGATGGCCCGCACCTCTGGATGGGCTGCGCACGTTATAGAACAGAGAATCGATGGGAAGATCATCCGTCCAAGCGCCAATTACACGGGCCAGGAGAACTTGAAGTGGGTGCCAATGGCAAAACGCAAATAATTAAGAGCGCCAATCGGTATAAAAGAATCAAAAACTATTTGTTACGTACATTTTTTATTTATACATAATCTAAACAGGAATCTTTAATTCATGTCTGCACACATTTCAAATGTTCGCCCAAAACCCGACAAAGTCCTAGTCGATATAGCTAACTACGTATCGAAAAAAGCCATCACAAGCAAACAAGCCTATGAAACTGCTCGATATTGTTTGATGGACACACTCGGTTGCGGGTTAGAAGCACTGGAATACCCCGCCTGCAACAAACTATTAGGGCCAATCGTCCCAGGAACAATCGTTCCTAACGGAGCGAAAGTACCCGGCACTCAATTCCAACTCGACCCAGTCCAAGCCGCGTTCAACATTGGTACCATGATTCGTTGGCTCGATTTTAACGACACTTGGCTTGCTGCCGAATGGGGCCATCCATCAGATAATTTAGGCGGAATACTCGCTACAGCGGACTGGTTATCAAGAAACGCAGTAGCGGCAGGCAAAAACCCTCTCAAGATTCAAGACGTTCTCACCGCAATGATCAAAGCCCATGAAATCCAAGGCATCTTAGCAATCGAGAATAGTTTCAATAAAGTAGGTCTCGATCATGTGGTGCTTGTTAAGGTCGCCTCGACTGCTGTAGTCGCTAACATGTTGGGCTTGAACCAAGAAGAGATCATTAACGCAGTTTCGCTGGCTTGGGTCGATGGACAATCATTGCGCACTTATCGCCATTCGCCAAACACAGGCTCTCGTAAAAGCTGGGCAGCTGGCGATGCAACCAGTCGCGCTGTACGACTCGCACTGATCGCTAAAACCGGCGAGATGGGCTACCCATCAGTACTTAGCGCCAAAACATGGGGCTTTTACGACGTTCTATTTAAAGGAAAAGAGTTCAAGTTCCAACGTCCTTATGGCAGCTACGTTATGGAAAATGTTCTATTTAAGATATCTTTCCCGGCTGAATTCCATTCCCAAACTTCAGTTGAGTGTGCCATGCAAATTCACGATCTTCTTAAGAAGACCGGTCGAAATGCAGATGATATTAAGAAAATAACCATTCGTACGCACGAGGCGTGCATCCGAATCATCGATAAAAAAGGTCCGTTGAATAATCCAGCTGATCGAGATCACTGCATACAGTATATGGTCGCTGTTCCTATTCTCCATGGGCGATTGACGGCTTCAGATTACGAGGACAACGTTGCTTCCGACCCGCGCATCGACAAACTACGAGACAAGATTGTTTGCATCGAAGACAAAAAATTCACCAAGGATTATCATGATCCAAAGAAGCGCTCAATTGCTAACGCGCTTACAGTTGAATTTAAGGACGGCAAGAAACTAAAAGAAATTGTCTGCGAATACCCGATTGGTCACAAACTAAGACGGAAGGAAGGCATGCCCGTATTAGTGGAAAAATTCAAAACGAACTTAGCCAGAAAATTTCCTGTAAAACAACAAAAATTAATTCTTGATCTTTGCCTCAACAGCAAGAAACTAGCAGAGACACCAGTCCATGAATTTGTAGATATGTTTGTTATATAACTATTTGCTGTAAACCTGCCTCGTCGGCGTCTATGATTTTCTGCCGACGAGGTCATCATTGATATATAGACTTTGGGGCTCGAAATACATGGCACATAACCTGTTTAATTCTCGAAAAGAATTCACGATTAAAAACGGAAAAAAAGGTACCTACTATTCGCTACCGGCACTGGAAAAAGCAGGCCTGGGTAATATTTCTAAATTACCCATCTCAATACGAATAGTGCTCGAATCTGTATTAAGAAATTGTGATGGTGAAAAAATAACAGAAAAACATGTTAGCCAACTAGCCCAATGGAAGCCAAAGGGTAAACGCACCAACGAAATTCCATTTGTCGTATCAAGAATCGTCCTACAAGATTTTACGGGTGTGCCTTTACTCGCGGACTTGGCAGCTATGCGCAGAGTTGCGAAGTCACTGAAAAAAAACCCAAAATCAATCGAACCACTAGTCCCCGTAGACCTCGTTGTTGACCACTCAGTACAGGTTGATAATTACGGAAATAAATCTGCCCTTGGCGCGAACATGAAACTGGAGTTCGAACGCAATAGAGAACGCTATCAATTTATGAAATGGGGCATGCAAGCCTTCGACACCTTCAAAGTAGTACCTCCTGGCATTGGTATTGTTCACCAAGTTAATCTTGAGTACCTCGCTCGAGGCGTCCACAAAAAGAATAAAATGTATTACCCTGACTCTTTGGTGGGAACCGACTCTCATACCACCATGATTAACGGCATTGGTGTTGTCGGATGGGGTGTGGGTGGCATCGAAGCAGAGGCCGGCATGTTAGGTCAACCGGTATATTTTCTTACTCCAGACGTTGTTGGCGTTAACTTAAAAGGGAAGCTAAGGTTTGGCGTTACCGCGACAGACTTGGTGTTGACTATTACCGAAATGCTTCGTGAAGCAAAAGTCGTGGGTAAGTTCGTTGAATTTTTTGGTGACGGCGCAGCATCGCTACCCGTCACTGATCGAGCAACTATTGCAAATATGGCACCTGAATACGGCGCAACGATGGGGTTCTTCCCAGTCGACAAAAAGACCGTAGAGTTCTTGCGCTACACCGGTCGCACGGAAGATGAAGTAACCGCCTTCGAGAAATACTACCGCGCTCAAAACATGTTTGGTATGCCTAAAAAAGGTGATATTAAGTACAGCAATGTCGTCGAACTTGATTTATCAACAGTTGAGCCGTCTTTGGCGGGCCCTAAGCGTCCACAAGACCGAATTCGATTGGGTGATGTTTCCTCAAAATTCGAGCAATTGTTCGCAGCACCCGTGTCTGCGGGTGGTTTCGATAAGAATACGACCGAGCTCGATCAGCGATATCTCACACAAAGTAATATAGACATTGGCTCTGGTGACGTTTTAATTGCTGCGATCACGTCTTGTACGAACACATCAAATCCAGGGGTATTGGTTGCCGCCGGAATCTTGGCGAAAAAGGCTGTAGAGAAAGGCCTGACCGTCAAAAAACACATTAAGACATCCTTAGCGCCAGGATCACGCGTTGTCACTGAATATCTTACCAAAGCTGGACTACTCCCCTACTTAGAGCAGCTTGGGTTCTATCTTGCCGGTTACGGATGTACAACGTGCATCGGTAACGCTGGGCCACTGGCAGAGCCAATTGACAACGCCATTTTGAGTAACGATTTAGTTTGCTCTGCAGTACTCTCAGGTAACCGTAATTTTGAAGCCAGAATTCATCCAAATATTCGCGCTAATTTTCTAGCGAGCCCACCTCTCGTTGTTGCTTATGCGATTGCTGGGACTATGAAAAAGGACCTGATGAAGGAACCCCTTGGTATTGGGAAAACAGGTAAGCCTATCTATCTTGGAGACATTTGGCCCAACCAACGAGAGATCACAAACGCCCTAAAACATGCGACCGATGCCAAGACGTTCAAGAAACTCTACAAGGACTTGGCAAACGCTACTCCTCTATGGAAAAAAGTTCCAACAGCGAGCGGCGAGGTATACAACTGGCCTAAGTCGACCTACATTGCCGAGCCGCCGTTCTTTGATAGCTTCGGCATGAATCCCGTGGCCATTTCAGACATCGTAGGCGCACGAGCACTTGGTATATTTGGCGATTCGGTTACAACCGATCATATTTCACCAGCAGGATCTATAAAGGAAAGCTCACCAGCTGGTAAATATTTACTGCAAAATAACGTAGCCAAAACCGACTTCAATAGCTATGGTGCTCGCCGTGGTAATCATGAAGTGATGATGCGTGGGACATTTGCCAATGTGCGAATCAAAAATTTAATGTTACCTCTGAATAAGGACGGCTCACGTATCGAAGGTGGTTACGCAGTATTACAACCCTCAGGAAAACAGATGGCCATCTATGACGCCGCCATGAATTATCAAAAATCCAAGATTCCAACTGTTGTGTTTGCTGGTGAAGAATATGGAACTGGTTCATCACGTGATTGGGCAGCAAAGGGCACTCAGTTATTGGGTGTGAGAGCCGTTATTGCCAAGAGTTTTGAAAGAATTCATCGCTCTAACCTTGTTGGTATGGGTGTGCTTCCGCTGCAGTTTAAAGCGAAGGACTCTGTTGAAACACTGAGAATAACCGGAGAGGAAACCTTCGAGATACTGGGCATGGACAACCTAAAGCCTCAACAAGATATGACCTTGGTAATTACTGAAAAAAATGGCGCTACCAGAAAAATCATCCTACTCTCGAGAATTGATACCCCGATCGAGGTCGATTATTTCAAGCACGGTGGAATACTCCCATACGTGTTAAGAGAATTACTCAACGCGGCGTAATGACAATATGACTCGATTGGGTCTTAAACCCCCCGTAGCCCCCTCCAAAGAGCCGTCGCCCGCTAAGGCAATGCCCGAACCCATCGCTATGATTCGCGTGTCAAAACTCATGTCGGAGCGTGGTATGTGCTCCAGAAGAGAGGCTGACGAATACATTGCCAAAGGCTGGGTTATGGTGAACGGCAGTCGCGTCGAAGAGCTCGGCACAAGAGCGCCTCATAATGCGAAAATCACACTCACAGAGAAAGGGCTCGGCGTCAGCAAAGTCACGATATTGATAAACAAACCCATTGGTTATGTATCTGGTCAAGCCGAAGACGAATATAAACCTGCCATTACATTAGTTAAACCCGACAATCAGTTTTCTGAAGACAAATCAAAAAAAGTATTTATTAGACAACATTTAAAAGGGCTAGCTCCGGCGGGACGTCTTGATATTGACACAACGGGATTACTTGTCTTGACACAAGACGGGAGAATTGCCAAAAAATTAATTGGTCAAGACACGGAAATTGAAAAAGAATATCTCGTCCGCGTCAGTGGAACTCTGACAGAAAGTGGTATGGAATTACTCCATCATGGACTTGAATTAGACGGAAAAGCATTGAAGCCCGCCAAAGTATCTTGGGTTAATGAGGATCAACTTAGATTCGTCTTGCGAGAAGGAAAGAAACGACAGATACGTAGAATGTGTGAATTTGTCGGCCTAAGCGTTACGGGTCTGAAGCGGGTGCGCATAGGCCGCGTCACGCTATCCAAGCTACCCATTGGACAGTGGCGCTACCTCAATGACAAAGAGCTCTTTTAAGCCCTATGCGGGTGGTTTTCGATACGAATATATGGATTGACTGGTTTTATTTTGACGACATCAATATCACACCGCTCAAAGTACTAAAAAAACAAAACCGTATCGAAATAATTATCGACGATGCATGCTTAAGTGAAGCCATCACGGTGCTCAGATTTAGTCGATTCTTAGGCCGGAACGCTAACAAATCTGTTATTGAGCATGATATCAAAGCCTTATGTACTTTTGTCGATACTCGACCATTAGAGGATCCACAATACTGGTGTAAAGATCCGGACGATATAAAGTTTCTGGTTTTGGCTGGCCATCATTCAGCTGACCAGCTCATCACAAAAGACCTTCATCTACTCAAACGAAAAAACAGACGAGCCCTTGGAGGCCACAAAATAAATTTTAATATCGCCAATCCAATCACGTTTAAGAAAACCGTTCAGTTCGAAACCTAAACAATTGGATGTGTATACTGCCTTTAAACTAAAATCCTATCAAACTCATTGAATCCCTAAACATCCTATGACAATCAAAGCATTGACGTTTGACACCGGAGGCACGATCCTAGACTGGCACACTGGATTCAAAACAGCCTTTAAGCGCATTGGTGAGGCGCACGGCATAAAACAGGATTGGGGATCTATAACAAACGAATATCGGCGACGCACTCTTAATCTGATGTTGAACCACGGCGAACACACTGCCGCGACAAAAAATTTTGATGACGTTCATGCAGAAGCACTTAATGAATTAATTGAAAAACATCACCTCACAAAATTCACCGAAAATGATAAACAATCCATAGCCTGGGACGCACTGCATTCTCTTGAATGTTGGCCCGACTTTCCTACTGCGCTAACCGAATTTAAGAAGCATTTCATCTGCGTATCATTTACGCTGCTTTCCTACCGAGCCATTATCGATACCGCTCGGAAAAACGGATTGACTTGGGATGCCGTGATTTCCTGCGAGGGAATCGGTAAATATAAAATTCTTCCCGAGGTCTACCTTACTTGCGCCAAATACTTACAACTCGCACCCGAGGAATGCTGCATGGTTGCTTCTCACAACTTTGACCTAGATGCAGCTAAACAATGTGGGTTTAAAACAGCATTTGTCCGCAGACCTGAAGAATGGGGACACGAAGATCCACCTCATAAAACACCCTCTGCACATCATGACTTTGTTGCTGATGACTTTAATGATCTCGTGATCCAGATAGAGCGCTTCGCGAACTAATAATTAACCCGCATGCATCTCTTGCGGGTTCCGAGCTAAACTTTAGCTGAATCGGTGAGTCGCCCACACTGGTAGTCAGAAATCGCCTCTTCGATTTCTTCACGAGTAGTCATAACAAATGGCCCATGTTGCACTATAGGCTCGTTAAGCGGCCTTCCTGCTAAGAGCAAAAATCGTGCTCCATTTTTTGAAGCCATGATATCCACCGTATCTCCCTCAGTAAGGATAGCTGCGGCACGATGTACAAGCAATGTCGTCTCATCCCCAATCATAGCCTCCCCCTCATATACATAAACACAGCTATTATGTGTCAGAGGGAGCGCAACACTAACGCTATGACCTGCCGGTAGGTACACATCTAAAAAATATGGATCTGCCGATAACGCATTTATTGGACCTGGTATCACACGACCGTCATATTCAAATCGACCAGCAATAATACGTACGCGCAGACCCGTTGCCTCGCTAAACTCGGGAATCGAATCTTTAGGAATGTCCTGATATGTGGGCGGTTTCATTTTGGCGGCAGCGGGTAAATTAATCCACAACTGAAAACCCCGCATCCGACCCTCTGTTTGTTCTGGCATTTCAGAATGGATCACGCCGCGACCCGCACTCATCCACTGCACATCTCCAGGACCTATAACCCCGCTATTACCCATACTATCCACATGCCGCATGAAACCATCGATCATATACGTTACGGTTTCAAAACCTCGATGCGGATGAGAAGGAAACCCAGCTAAGTAGTCATTAGGATCATCTGAATAAAATTCATCCAACATCAAAAATGGATCTAATCGTAAAAAATGAGACGATCCAATACTTCGCCTAAGCTTTACTCCAGCACCATCTGAGGTCTCTATGGATGGAATCATACGATCTACCCTGCGTTTAATCATCACAGCTCGTTTAAAGCTTGTTATGACTGCCATCACAAAAAACGCCATTGGCACTATGTTTACAGCCACACAGATAAACAGTCTCAGTTTTTTCAGCTATAAATGAAACGGGTGTAAACGCGGTGGATTGATGGCTGCCATCACAAAATGGTTGATTCTTGCTTTGGCCGCAAGAGCACCAGTAGTAAGACTGGCCAGCAGTTACTTCCAATGCGTAAGGCGATTTTTGAGCAATATGAGGCTTCATGATGTTTCCTTTAGCTAATAAAAATGGATTTGAGAGTTTTTAGAGCTTCCTCAATTTCTTTCATTTGTTTTTTCGACAGCTTTTGAAATGCCACTTCAAGATGTTTAAGGTGCTCTGGAAAAAACTTTTCGAAAATCTTCTGCCCTTTATCAGTTAATTTAAGCAAATGACTACGAGCATCATTGGGATTTTCTAGAGTGGTAATAAAGCCTTTTTGAACCATGCGCTCAACTACACCAGTTAGAGAACTTTTGGAAATAAGTGTTTTTTCTCCTAACTGCTTATAGGTCATCGGCGACTGATTAGCCACTGTCGCAATCACATCAAACTGAACCGGCAGTAGCCCTAACCCTCGGATATGGGCAGAAGAATAGCCCTCAAATTCTTGATAGGCTATAGCCAGCTGTTTAATAACGGGGAGAAAGTTCATATGCGTACAATATAGTCAACATACATACTAATGTCAAATTCCTTACAAAACAGCTAAGTATTACAAAGAAGGTTGTGATGGTGCGCCTGCGCCAATCCAGGCTATGAGTATGCCAAAGGTGAAGGTGTTACGCATAGTGACGGTAGAGCACCGAAGCTTTTTGATTTTAGCTTGTGAATTTAAATAGCAAACGGCTTGTGACAACTACGAAAAATTTAAGAAAGCAGGCGCAAACTGAACCTACATTCCTCCTAAACTCTTCAATCATCTCTTTTGGCACAACAGCTGGGTAACACAAGGTTGGCTATCAAGACTGCTACGGACCACACTCGACTTGATACCAAAATCAGCCTTCTCCGGAATAGCGCCACATTTTTCTATTGCAAACTCTATGTCTAACTGCCCAACACCTACCAACAATGACTTTCCAAACTCATCAAGAATGGTTCCCCCACTGATACCAGGCTGAAGTGCGGCATCAATTTGAATTTGTGAAAAATTATTCCCTATTCCAGACTGAGCACTGACAATTCCTTCTAATCATAGAAAACCGCTACGTTTTCGATAGACTCTCGTTCCGTTCGATACCTATTAACCGGATGCGACTCTTCTCCATATCCAAAACTAATACCACACAAAAGGTTGCGGTTTATATCGATTTGGACATGTTGCCGTATGACATCAGGATAACTCGCGACAGCTGCCTGCGCAATTGTATTAATACCAAGCTCCTGCGCTAGAAGCATAAAAGAGGAAATATAAAGTCCACAGTCGAGCGCCCCATAAAGGCCAAGCTCTTTAGGAGTTGAAATGAACAATGCATGTGGCGCACTGAAAAAATTAAAGTTTTCTAGGCTCTGCTCCTTGGTTTTTTCGACCTCACCTTTTTGAATGCCGACAGAATCATAAAGCTGCAATCCACAAACTTTCCTTCTCTCTCTAAAAACACCTGAATATTGCTCCGGAAAATCAAAATCAGGATTGGGAACATCCCCGCTGGACGCGGATTGAATCAACGAGTCACTAAGCTTCTTAAGCGACTCACCTGAAATGACATCTATAGCCCAAGGTTGCGTGTTACACCACGATGCCGTTTTTTGGACAGTTTTCAGCAAGTCATTAATCACCGTTCTTGGCAGAGGGGTCTCGGCGAATTTACGGCAACTGAATCTACCTTCTAGGGCTTTTTGCACACTCATTTCTCACTCCCACTTTTTTGTAATATTCCTAACTACTTAGACCTCGCTCGCTTCTTCACCTTATTGCTAGCCGCCGAAGAAGTCTTAGCCTCGTACTTCCACTTTGGAGCCAACTGCTTTGATTGAAACATATCGTCAACGGGAAGCTGATACCCATCGGTTAATCGATTCCCCGCGTTAGCCAAAGCTACAATTGAATTTAACTCCCCAAGGATTTCATCATCTAGACCTTTTTTTCGAGCTGCAGCAGTGTGACTATTTATACAGTAAGTGCAACTATTCGTGATGCTCACTGCCAGATAAATTAACTCCTTGGTCAGCGGGTCCAAACGAGACGGCTTGATCATTGCCTCCTTCATTTGACTCCAAAACTGCTTCAGCAAAGGAGGGTGTGAAGCCAATGCCCTCCATATGTTATTCACATAATCAGATTGACGTGTGTTCATAATATCGTCAAAAATCTCTCGAACTTCTGGTGTCGCATCGGCATAATTCACCAAATCAACTAATGGGTTTTTTGCCATTTGGAAACGCTCTCCTTTACTAAATGAATAATGCCGGTAAAAGTGAAATGGTACCTTGATACAGTAAATGAATCGGCGGGCATTAACGTTAAAAAAACAAGTTTCACGATTAGATTAGAATACTTAACTAGAAAACACTCGACATATCGGAACATAAACGTGAAATTTTTCTTTGAAATATTCCCCATCATCATTTTCTTCTTTGTTTTTAAAAGCTACGGCATTATGGCCGCAACAGCTGCCGCGATCATAACGACCATTGCTCAAACAGCTTGGTCCTGGATGCGACACAAGAAAATAGAGCGAATGATGATGATTAACCTAGGAATCATCGTGATTCTCGGTGGAGCAACGTTAATACTTAAAGACGAAACGTTCATCAAATGGAAACCCACAGCTCTTTATTGGGCTTTCGCAATCATACTTACCCTTTCCAACCTTCTTTTTAAGAAAAATTTGATCAAAGCAATGATGGGCTCAAAAATGAAGATGCCTGACGCGCTATGGAGTAAATTAAATCTTAGTTGGGCAGGTTTTTTCCTATTCATGGGTTTCCTCAATCTGTATGTAGCCTTCAACTTCGACACGGACATGTGGGTTAACTTTAAATTGTTTGGTGGCATGGGTTTACTTTTGATTTTTGCATTAGGACAAGCATTTGTTTTAGCGAAACACATCACCCCCGAAGACGATTAAGGTTACCTGCGCGCCTCATACGTAAGACGTAAGAACGACAACAAGAATTTTATTTCATATGAATACGATCGATAAAATTAAACAAAGACTAACCCAATTAGAACCTACCGCAATCGATATTTTTGATGACTCAGCGTCACATGCTGGTCACGCAGGCGTCCAGGAGTCTGGCGGCGGACACTATGAACTGACCATCGTGTCACCGAGGTTTTCCGGAAAAGCAACCATACAAAGACATAGAATGATTTATGAATGTTTGTCAGACCTTATGCCTGGAGCCATTCACGCTTTATCAATACAAGCATTCGGTCCGGAAGATTAATCGATAAGCGTTTCTCAAAAATCGCAACAGCTAGGAAATACTATGAAAGTACTCCACCAAACGTTAAAAACTCTAATTTTTTTCGTCGTCCTAAACATTTCGGTAGTTAGTGCTGCTCAAGAAGTTATCGCTGTTGTAAATGGCGTTGACGTCTCCACATCAAAATATGAAATGTTGATTAACAGCCAGATAAGTCAAGGACAAGAGGACACGCCAGAGTTTCGAAAAAGCGTACTCGATGTAATGATTACCCGTGAAATCCTAGCTCAAGAAGCATTGCGTCGAAAAATAAATGAAGATCTAGAGTTCCAGCGACAACTTGACGCCACTAAAGAGCAATTACTCCTTAACGCATTATTTGGACAAATCATAAAAGCCAGCGAACCCGATGAGGCGGAAAAACGCGCTGAGCACGCAAAACTTAAAAAAGCGCGTGCCAAGTCCATGGAATATCTCGTACGTCACATTCTCGTAGAAGACAAAGATACGGCGAATGGCATTATTGCTCGGATCGCTACTGGTGAGGATTTTACTGCCCTGGCATCAGAATTATCGATTGATATCAGTACAAAAGATATTGGAGGAAAACTCGATTGGTCCACTCCTGATCGCTTTGTAAAACCATTTTCAGACGCAATGATTGCTCTTAGTAAAGGCGAGTTAACGCAGGAGCCGGTACTTTCAAATTTCGGCTATCACATAGTTGAAATGCTGGACATCAGGGAGGCCTCTTTCCCTGAATATGATGAGTTATCCGATCAAATTCGCAAAGACCTCATAACTGAAAAACGAGATGCTCTCATTTCGGCTCTACGAGATTCGGCGACGATCGAGACCTTCGATCAATAGACCAGTCAGAATGCGAATCAACTAACCCAATAACGCGCATTACGGAACATAAACATCCAGGCCCCATCTTCGTTCCAGTCTTCTGGATGCCAAGAGTTCTGAGTCGCTCGAAACACCCTCTCTGGGTGAGGCATCATAATCGTAAATCGACCATCACGAGAAGTGAAACCCGTCTCCCCACCAGCAGAGCCATTTGGATTAAAAGGATACTGTTCAGACACCTCTCCATAGTTGTCAACATAACGCATAGAGACATAAGACCTTGCTTGGATGTTTTGCTGCTCAGATTCAAACTCAACCAAACCCTCTCCATGGGATGTAACAACAGGTATTCTTGAACCAACCATATCTCTAAACAAAATCGAAGGGCTTGGTGTGATTTCCGTCATCACAAAACGAGCTTCAAATTGTTCAGATTTATTCTTAACAAAACGTGGCCAGTGTTCAGCCCCAGGAATAATTGCACGCAGATTAGACATCATTTGACATCCATTACATACCCCCAACGCAAAACTATCCTCCCGATTAAAAAATTCTGAGAACTCATCTAATGCTCTCGCATTAAATAAAATAGATTTCGCCCAACCTTCACCAGCTCCAAGAACGTCTCCATAAGAGAAACCTCCACAGGCTGCTAGCCCTTTAAATTCAGCTAAAGAAGTACGGCCTGAAATAATGTCACTCATATGAACATCGATCGCAGAAAACCCAGCTCGATCGAAGGATGCCGCCATTTCAATCTGACCATTTACCCCTTGCTCTCGTAGCACAGCTATTTTCGGCTTAGCACCCTTGTTAATAACAGCCGCTCGATACGAATCATTGATATCAAACGTTAAATGCGCATTTAAGCCTGGATCAGAAGTGTCCAAAATTCGATCATATTCTTGTTTGGCGCATTCTGGATTGTCACGCATTGACTGCATCTGAAACGTGGTTTTAGACCACGTACGCTGGAGTAACCAACCAGCCTCATCCATCAAAGGGCTTCCGTTAGATGAAATTTCTAGCGTACCTTTATCATTCAGGCACCCAATTTTTCTGGCGCAATCGGCAAGCCCGTATGATTCCAATATCGAATGTACCTCTAATTCAGCAGAGTTATCAATTTGGATAACTGCCCCGAGCTCCTCACTAAAAAGTGCCGCAAGTTGCCTATTGTGATCAGACCCCACTTCTAAATCTACGGTCAATCCAACATGTGATGCAAACATGCACTCAGCCAAGGTGACAATCAAGCCCCCATCTGACCGATCGTGGTAGGCCAGAATTTTATTTCTCTTATTTAAATCCTGTATCGCTTTAAAGAAAGCCTGTAGGATTTTTGCGCTATCAAGGTCGGGGACATCTCCATGCTCCAAAAGATACGCTTGATGCAAGATGGAACCGCCCATACGATTTTTACCGCCACCCAAGTCAATCAAAATCAATTGCGTATTTAAATCAGGCCTTAGGACAGGCGTTAATGTTCTTCTAATATCCGACACAGGAGAAAACGCTGAGATAACTAAGGAAACGGGAGAGACGACTTGTTTATCTTGAGCGCCTTCCCGCCAAGCGGTCCGCATTGCCATCGAATCCTTACCCACAGGAATGCTTATCCCAAGCTGCGGGCAAAGCTCCAGACCAACGGCTGCGACAGTATCAAAGAGATTTGCATCCTCCCCTTCAAAACCAGCAGGTGCCATCCAATTTGCTGATAATTTAATATTACTTAGACGATCAATCTGTGCAGCTGCTATGTTCGTAATTGCCTCACCAATTGCCATTCGTCCAGAAGCTGGTCCATCCATCACTGCTAAAGGAGCACGTTCGCCAATTGCAAATGCCTCACCAACATACTGATCAAATCCCATAGCAGTCACCGCAACATTACTGACCGGTATTTGCCAGGGGCCAACAAATTGGTCTCGTGAACAAAGTCCTCCGACTGAACGGTCACCAATCGAAATTAGAAATGTTTTATCTGCCACTGCTGGGAATGAGAGCACTCGTGTGAACGCGTCATCCAATTTTATCAGTGGATATTTTTTGGTTTTTATCTGTGGTTTTTTTCGTTTTACATCACGCGTCATTTTGGGTGGTTTATCCAACATAACTGATAGCGCGATATCTACAGGCTTATTACCGAAATGAGAATCAAATACGTTCAGGTGACTGTCTGCCGTCGCCTCACCGAGCACCGCAAATGGACAGCGTTCTCGTTCACAAATTTTTTGGAACTGTTCAAAACTCTCAGGATCTACCGCCAACATATAACGCTCTTGCGACTCATTACTCCATATTTGCATCGGCGTCATACCGGGCTCCTCAGATGGAATACGCCTTAAGTCAATACGCGCGCCGCAGTGCGCGTCATTTACCAATTCGGGAAGAGCATTAGAAAGACCACCGGCTCCAACATCATGGATCGACAATATTGGATTTTTGTCGTCTAGCCCCCAACACCGATCGATCACCTCCTGACATCGTCTTTGAATCTCCGGATTCCCTCTTTGAACAGAGTCAAAATCGAGATCAACACTATTTTCACCAGTTGCCATACTCGAAGCAGCCCCTCCTCCCATACCAATGAGCATGCCGGGACCACCAAGCTGAACGATCAACGTACCTGCTTTAAATAACTCCTTTATGGATTGCTGATCAGTAATATTGCCCAAGCCACCAGCCAACATAATTGGCTTATGGTATCCACGAACGACCCCTTCTATCTCTTGCTCATAATTCCTAAAATATCCACAGAGATTAGGTCGGCCAAATTCGTTATTAAACGCTGCGCCTCCAATGGGACCTTCCAACATGATATCTAATGCAGATGCAATACGATCCGGTTTGCCAACGCCATTTTCCTCCCAAGGTTCACCCGCCCCTGGTATCCGCAGGTGAGAGACACTGAAGCCTGCGAGACCGGCTTTCGGCTTCGCCCCTCTGCCTGTGGCCCCTTCATCCCTAATCTCTCCGCCAGAACCAGTTGCGGCACCAGGAAATGGAGAGATAGCTGTGGGATGATTGTGTGTTTCCACCTTCATTAAAGTATGTGTTAACTCGTTTTGCACATATTCATATCGACCGTTTGGCATAGGCCTGAAGCGGTTAACCTCGGTCCCCTCCATAATTGCAGAGTTATCCGAGTAGGCCACAATAGTACCCTTCGGTACCTGTCGGTGCGTCTCTCGAATCATGCCGAACAAAGAATAATCTTGCGCTTGACCATCGATTATCCAGGATGCGTTAAAAATCTTGTGGCGACAATGCTCTGAGTTCGCTTGAGCAAACATCATTAACTCTACATCCGTAGGATCTCGACCAATTCGCTCAAAGTTATGCTGAAGATAATCAATCTCATCTGGGGAGAGGGCTAAACCCATCTCACGATCACAATCTTCTAACGCACGTCGACCATCTTTTAATACCGGTATTGTGCGGAGCGGCTGCGGTTGCACGTGTCTGAAAAGTTTCTTTGCATCATTGATGTCAACAAGGACAGTTTCAGTCATACGATCATGAACCATCGAGACAATACGCTTCAGAGTAGCTTGTGAAGCCGATTGATGCCTCTTCGTTTTGAAACTCCAGACGACACCACGCTCTATTCGAGAGACTTCCATAAGCCCGCAGGCTTTGGCAATATCAGTTGCCTTGGTTGACCAAGGGGAGATAGAACCAAGCCGAGGAACCACAACGAAATGGGCACTATCATCTGCTGATTTTGACTCTTTGGGGCCATAAGCGAGAATTTGATCAAGCTGAATGACCTGTTCCCCAGAAAGGGGGTTATCCAACTCGACAAAATGCCAAAAAACTGCTGAGATCTCACTTATTTGGGGATCTATAGCCTGCACTTCTTTGGATAGTTTATCGAGGCGAAATTGCGAAAGGGCTTGACGACCTTTTAAAAAAACGATTTCCGGCATGGAGTCTATGATTTTGAGTAAGATATCTTCAAACCAAGATTATAGCTGACGAATGCCCATCAAATGTCCGACCATAAATCAAATCGCCTATACTGAACCTATGCATAAGGTACCCGTCTACCAGACTGAGCAGATACGACAGATTGAGGAGTACTTATTCTCCCTCAATCCGAAACCTAACCTTATGGAGTCAGCAGGAAAAAATGTCGCTGACCTTGCGATTCAAGTCGCACCAACTCACGCTCGTTCGGCTTTAGTCATCGTAGGTCCTGGAAATAATGGCGGTGACGGGTACGTTACTGCCAGACATCTTAAACATGCAAATTTTCGCGTTTCAGTCCTCGCTCCACTCAATAAAAATCAGAGCTCTCCCGATGCGGTTAGCGCCCTCGAAAAATGGGAATCGGCCGGTGGAACAATCCAAAGCACTCTAAGTAATGAAGACTCCTATGATCTAATCATTGATGGGTTATTCGGTATTGGCTTAAAACGTAACCTGTCCGGCGAACTCGAAGAACTCGTTAAACATATTAATCGCCTGCCAGCTACGATCATATCCATCGACATACCGTCTGGATTAAGTGCGGACACAGGGAACGTCATGGGTTGTTGCATTCGAGCACACCATACCGTTACTTTTCTTGGATATAAAGTCGGTTTACACACGGGTCTTGGGCCAGATTATTCAGGCACAATCCATTTCAGCGACCTCAATATGGGACCTGTACCACCCCCTGATAACCATGGTTACCTAATCGGCAATGAGGTCCTAAATAATGTTCTGACACCAAGAGCCAAATCATCTCATAAAGGCACACATGGTCAGCTCGTTATCATTGGGGGCAGTGAAGGTTTAGTTGGTGCCGCGGTCTTATCAGGGCGCGCCGCTATTAAGTTAGGCGCAGGACGTGTTCTCATGGGTTTCGTCGATGCGGCATCACCCTCGATAGATTGGATGCAGCCAGAAATTATGATGAGAAAAGCTTCTGAGGTCATCCAACTTGATAGCACAACATGCATCGCCATCGGTCCCGGTCTTGGCGTCAGTAACATCGCGTACGATATTCTGACAAAGATCTTAGCTCTACCTATACCGATCGTCTTGGATGCTGATGCGTTAAATCTTATTGCACAACATCCTGCACTCGTGACGCTGACTAATAACCGTGACAACTCGACTGTACTCACGCCACACCCCGGTGAAGCAGCCAGATTATTGGACTGTTCTGTTAGGGAAATTCAAGCAAATAGAGTACAGGCAACATTAACCCTAGCAAGTAAGTTTAATGCGGAAGTGGTCCTTAAAGGTGTCGGTAGCGTGTGCGCATTTCCGGATGGTAATTGGTTTATCAATACAACCGGGAACCCGGGAATGGCCAGTGCAGGCATGGGTGACGTCTTGACAGGTATTATCGGTGCGTTTGTCGCTCAAGGAGCCTATAGCCACACAGCCCTGCTAGCTGCAGTGTATCTTCAAGGGCTAGCGGCAGATCAATTATCAAACGATGGCTGCGGCCCGATAGGAATGACCGCATCAGAAACAATTGATGCGGCAAGAATAATATTCAACAAACAACGAAATGCTAACGTTACACCACTTGTATAGTGGTCAGCGATATAAAATATAGAGGATATATCAATGTCAGATCACGCTAACTCAGTCGATGCCATTATTATCGGCGCAGGATTCTCAGGACTGTATCAACTGCATACCCTTCGAGATCAACTAAATCTTAGCACGATCGTATTAGAGGCCGGTGCAGACCTAGGGGGCACCTGGTTTTGGAATCGTTATCCTGGGGCCCGCTGTGACTCGGAAAGCCACTCCTACTGCTATATGTTTTCTGAAGAAATCTATAAAGAGTGGAACTGGTCAGAACGCTATCCTGGCCCAGAAGAAATTCGAAGTTATCTCAATTTCGTTGCTAAAAAACTTGAGCTCAGAACTCATATTAAGTTCAACACTCTTGTCACCAGCGCCCACTTCATCGAAGAAGCAAATGAATGGGAACTAACAACAAAAGACGGAGCCACCTACCGAGCGACCTATTTAATTACTGGAATTGGCTGTATCTCTTCTGCAAACATTCCAAACATCCCCGGCCTAAATGACTTTAAAGGCGAGTGGTATCACACAGGGAATTGGCCACACGAAGAAGTCTCATTTAAAGATAAACGAATTGGGCAAATCGGAACTGGGTCTACTGGAATACAAGCTGCACCCGTAATCGCAGAAACTGCCGGCCATCTTCATCTGTTTCAGAGAACCCCGAACTACAGTGTCCCAGCTCGCAACGTGCCGCTCACTGATGAATGGAAGCAATACGTCAATAAAAACTTTGGAGAAATCAAACAAGCTGTCCAATCGACTCCAAATGGGCACGCATTTCGGATCTCAACAACTAAAGTGTTTGAACAATCAGAGGATGAAAGACAAGCCGTCTATGAAAAGGCTTGGGGAAAAGGTGGGCTTCAATTTAGAGCGACCTATCAAGATCTAACCACGAACAAAGAGGCAAATGACACCGCAGCTGAATTTCTAAAGAAAAAAATCAGAACTATAGTGCAAGACGAAGAAACGGCTGAAGCACTCGCCACTATTGACTATCCCTATGCCGGAAAGCGCCCACCTATCGATACAAACTACTTTGAAACATTCAACAGGGATAATGTGTCACTAGTTAACCTAAAGAAAGAAAGCATTGTCAAAATAACAGAGGATGGAATACAAACCACGACTCGACACATCCCGTTAGATATGATTGTCTTTGCAACAGGGTTTGATGCCATCACTGGAAAATTCTTTGAAATGGACATTCGAGGTCGAAATGGACTCTCGTTAAAAGAAGCATGGAAAGAGGGGCCGAAAACCTATCTGGGCTTGCAAACGCCAGGCTTTCCTAACCTATTCACCATCACCGGACCCGGAAGCCCATCTGTGTTGTGCAATATGCCTGTACCTATCGAACAGCACGTCGAATGGATTACTCAATGCGTTGAACATATGAGACGTAATGAGATTGATACGTGTGAGGCAAGCCAAGAAGCTGCTGACGAATGGGTGGAACATGTCAATGAGGCTGCGAATGCCACACTTCTTGTTACCGTCCCGCATTCTTGGTATTTAGGTGCGAATGTCGAAGGTAAGCCACGTATATTCATGCCTTATGCAGGTGGTATGACTCGATATAGGGTGTTATGCGAAGATGTCGTTAAAAATCAGTATGCCGGCTTCATCATGACCTCTAAAACCGCCTCAAATGATTCCACAAAAAATCTAACTAATCATAATTTTGATGCCGCAAAAAAAATCACGACTCCGGGCATTTGAACTGGGTTCATAAAGACACAAATGACTATGCTAAGCCATCAAGGATTTACACAAACTCAGCCCAAGTACAGTCATTAGAATTGATCCGAACACGTGAATGCCGATAAGGATTGCGGCCCAGCCCACTCGGCCGCTTTGAATGAGCTGCACTGACTCAACCGAGAAAGTAGAAAACGTAGTCAGTCCACCCAAGAAACCAGTAATAATCAACAATTTCCATTCTGGTGATAATTGAGTGTTGTGAGAAAAAAACTCAACAGCCACGCCAATCAAAAATCCTCCAACCAAGTTGGCTAGAAAAGTGCCTAACGGAATATTTTTTAATGTGGCGTTAAAGATGAGCCCTAAACCCCATCGAATCCAAGCGCCTCCCGCTGCACCTAGACCAATCGCAACAAGCTTCGTCAACACGTGTCGCCCTTTTTTTGAAAATCACTACTTAAGAAAACATCTTACCCTAACGTAACCGCTCTTCCACGTTTAAGAATCCAAATGACTCAAGGATGCTTGTAACTTTAGTTGTTTTAAGGAAACTCAAGAAACGTTGGCTCTCTTCCAAGTGTTCAGTGCTATTTATAACGCCGACTGGATATACTAACGAAGATGACAAATCCATTGTTAATAACTCACGTACACCATCTCGCGGCATCCGAATGTCGGTAGCATATACGAACGCCAGATCAACTTCTCCACGAGCAACGTAGTCAAGACACTGGCGCACATTCTGAGTAAAAATTAATTTAGGAGACACCTCGCTCCAAAGATCTTTATCTACAAGTAACGCCTGTGCATATCGGCCCGCCGGAACACTATCAGGGTTGCCAATAGCAATTCTCCTGACCCTCGAGCTCGCGATATCAGCGATACCCGACACTGCAAATGATAAATCATCTCGACCAACAAGAATGAGTCGATTTCCAGCAATGTGGCGAACCAAGTCTTTATGGATCAATTTCTTACTTACTGCCTCTTGCATCGTCATCTGATCTGCTGATAGAAATAAATCTACCGGTGCACCTCGCTCAATTTGCCTTAATAAAGTCCCCGATCCAGCAAAGTTGGTTGATACTTTTATATCAGGATACGTAGACTCAAATTCCACGATAATTTCTTGCAATACATCCGTCATACTCGATGCAGCTGAAATCAATAGCTCAGTTTCCACAGCATAACCAGAACGACATATCGCAAAGCTCAATACAAACAGCACTACAATTTTTTTAAAACTAAACATCAGTAATTCCGGCTGCGCTCCACAATATCTTTCTGATTTCAGGTCGAACAGGAGCACCTAGAGGATCCCTATAGGGCGCCCCACAAAGATCAACTGAATCCGTGACTAAACCCTGCTTAATTAGAATCAACCTTTGCCCTAATTCAGCGACATCCTGCGGATCATGCGTAATCAATAAAATTGGTATCCCGAAAAGCGATTGAATTTTCTTAAGTTCAGCTCTCATCTGTATTCTTAATAACGGATCAAGCGCCGAGAAAGGCTCATCGAGAAGAAGAATCTCCGGTCGCTGTAACAGCGCTCGCGCAACTCCGACACGCTGCCTTTGCCCCCCTGAAATTTCAGATGGATATTTCTTAGAGAAATCTTTAATTTGAAATATGTCGAGTAATTCTTGAACCCGATCCAGATCAGCCCCCTTCAGTCTTCTTGAAAATATGGAACGTCGCGAAAACCCAATATTCTCAGCTACCGTCATGTGAGGAAACAAGGCATAGTCCTGGAACAAATAGCCTACGTTACGATACCGCGATGCAATCTCTATGCCTTTTTCGGAATCGAATAGAACTCGGTCATTAATCACGACCTTTCCAGATCTGACGTTTTGTAAACCTGCAATTATTTTTAGCAATAAGCTTTTACCCGCTCCAGACTGCCCAAACAAGACTGTAATGTCCTCATCACAACTGAATCGAATATTTAAATCGAAGTCGTGGCCACCAGACTGAAATAACTGCTGAACGTCTACATCAACTCTCATATCAGCTCAAATCACTCGATACTTGGGTCGAAGAAAATAGTTCGATGCAAGTAAAACCACAATACAAACAATAGAAGTAACAATCACCAGAAAATTAGCTATTTGATCATGACCGGCCTGAACCGCCTCATAAACAGCAATTGAGAGAGTTTGAGTTTTACCAGGCAAGCTCCCAGCCACCATCAGCGTAGCACCAAATTCTCCGAGAGCTCTTGCAAACGCCAACATCGACCCTGCCAATATTCCTCGAAGCGCAAGGGGAAAGGTTACCAAAGCAAAGACTTGTAACTCACTTTTACCCAAGACTCGGGAAGCATCCTCTAACTGTCGTGAGACACCCTCAAACGCGGATCTTGCAGATTTATACACGAGAGGAAAGGCAACTATCGAAGCAGCAATCACTGCCCCCTGCCAGGTAAATATTAAATTAATACCAAATTGAGATTCCAACCAAGATCCAATGGGGCCACGCCGTCCCAGAAGCACAAGTAGGTAATAACCTAATACGGTGGGAGGCAGAACCACAGGCAAGGTCATCACCGCATCCAAAATTTCCTTTCCCCAAAACTCACGCTTAGCCGCAACCCAGGCGATTGACACGCCCGCGACTGTCGCAACAATAGTCGCGAACCCTGCCACTTTGAGGCTTAAAAGTAGCGGGATCATCACAGCTTCCAGAGTTATGGGAAATGAAAACAAAATTTATAAAAGAACAGTTAGTTTATATTCATAAATATTTGTTTCAAATAAAACTTTGGCGCCAAAAAGGCGCCAAAATCAGACTTGCTTTAAAAGGGGTTTTTAACATAGTCAGCCACGCTACCACGTGTTTCGTTATATTTAATAAGATATAGCGCTAAATGTCAAGCCCATAGAGGCTAACGCATATATTGAGAGAATTCAGCCATCTCAGCGCTAACACTACTTGTCGCCTTGAGCTCCATAGCTCGGAAGCGCAAAAGAACCTCTTTACCAAACTCGGTAACTTGAGCACCGCCTCCTCGGGTTCCACCAGTTAACGTTTCAACGAGCCGTGATGAAAAACATTGATTCATAGTGTCAACGAGTATCCACGCTCTTCGATAAGACATCCCAAGATCCCGCGCAGCCGCCGAAATAGATCCATTTTTATGGATTGAGTCTAATAAGGCAGCTTTTCCTGGGCCCATGGCAATGGACTTACGAAAGCTGACTTTTAATTGGGGTTGCAGCGTATCAGACATATTCAATTGAACTACTTACTCTGGGCTTTCGCCCAACGCTCAGCAGCCTCAGCGTCGCTCGCACGTGCCTCTACCCAACGCTCACCAGACGACGTTTGTTCTTTTTTCCAGAAAGGCGCTCGAGTTTTTAGATAGTCCATTAGAAACTCACAAGCCTTGAATGACTCACCACGATGGGCACTCGTCACAATGACAAGTACAATCTGATCCAACGGCTGCAGCACACCTACGCGATGAATAATTAATGCATCATATATATCCCAACGAGCTCTCGCCTCAGTGACAATAAGTTCAAGAGACCGCTCAGTCATCCCCGGGTAATGCTCAAGTTCAAGCGTAGAAATATCTTCCCCGTCATTTAAGTCACGAACCACACCAACAAAACTGGCCACAGCACCGACTTTAGGATTCTTTTGCCTCAAGGCCAACATTTCCCGGCTCACATCAAAATCATCTGTTTGTATACGCACACTCATGATGTCATCCACCTGTGACCGGTGGGAAAAATGCCACTTCATCAGCCTCATTTAAAAATACGTCGTCCGATACCATTTCCTGATTGACGGCTATGCGGAAGGACTTATTTTCGTCGAGTTCACGTCTCCAAACATCGCCTCTTTGACGTAAAACGTTAAGCACATCGGATACCTTGTTCTCAGAATCCGTTATGACAATAACTTCGTGACCAATCTCAAAGACTTCTCGAAGTTTTGCAAAAAAAAATACTTTTATTTCCATATTTATGTAACTCGAATTTGTGTGGATCTTATTTTACATTTGTTGTGAATCAATCGTTTACTAACAGCTCACTGCGCACAATACAGAGAAAAAGACCGTTGTGTTCAATCGTATATAATGCGTTAAGTATTACACAAAATAAAAAATATTTAGCTCAGCACATGAATTCAAATAATCCATCGCTCATTGATACACATGTTCAAGACACACGACAGAGGCATCTGCGAGACCTCCGCATCTCTGTCACGGATCGGTGTAACTTCCGATGCACCTATTGCATGCCCAAAAGCGTGTACGACCGAGATTTTAAATTTCTAGAACGCACGCAGTTGCTGTCTTTTGACGAAATCAATCGACTAGTCGGCATTTTCAAAGATCACGGTGTAGAAAAGGTAAGGATCACAGGGGGCGAACCGCTGTTGCGAAAACAACTTGAGAAGCTAATTGAGATGATTTCCGCTTCGCACCAACTCGACCTGACGCTCACCACAAATGCCACGTTGCTTAAACAAAAAGCGGCCATCCTTCAAGATGCAGGATTACAACGGATCACAGTCAGCCTGGACTCACTGAACGATGACACCTTTCAGATGATGAACGATATGAATGTTCCTGTTTCAAAAGTTTTAGAAGGAATCGAAGAGGCCGATAAAATCGGCTTCAAGCCAATTAAAATCAACATGGTTGTAAAACAAGGAGTCAACGATCACGATGTTTTAGAGATGGCCAAGTATTTTAAAGGCAGCGGGCACATTGTTCGTTTCATTGAATTTATGGATGTCGGCTCAACCAATGGTTGGAAGATGAGTCACGTCGTACCATCACAAACCTTAGTAGACAGCATCAATGCTATTTTCCCAATTGAGCCGATCGAACCCAATTATGTTGGGGAAGTTGCCGAGCGCTGGAGGTATACTGATGGATCAGGAGAAATCGGATTTATTTCTTCGGTCACACAAGCTTTTTGTCAATCATGCACCAGAGCCAGACTGTCAGCAGAAGGGTCGATTTATACCTGTCTCTTTGCTACACAAGGTACAGACCTTCGCATGCTACTTAGAACAGGTGCATCCGACACAGCAATCTCAGATGTCATCTCTAAGCTTTGGCAATCGAGAACCGATAACTATTCTGAAATAAGGACAGCTGAAACCGCCACAACACGAAAAATAGAGATGTCATATATTGGTGGATAAGCAACCGAAAAGAATAAGACGTTAAACTCATGACCAAACAAAATAGATTAGAAACCATTACCCAAGAGAGTGATTACGATCCTAACTCCATGCCCGTGGATAAAGCCCGAAGCTATATTGGGGGATTCTTAGATCCTGTCACCAGCTCAGAACGAGTATCCATTCGTGATGCGCTTGGGCGAATTTTGTCGCAAGATGTAATCTCACCGGTCAATGTCCCTCAGCATGACAATTCTGCAATGGACGGATATGCAGTCAGAGGCCATGACCTATCAGAAGGCAAGAAGACTGACCTGACAGTAGTTGGGACCGCCTTTGCAGGTCAACCTTTTGAGGGAGGCCTCAAAAAAGGTGAATCAATTCGAATCATGACTGGCGCGGTTATACCCGACGGCGCTGACACAGTAATTATGCAGGAGCGCGCCGAGAGAATCGATGGGGTTGTCAGTGTAGATTTCTTTCCAACAGGAGCGAATACCCGGAAGGCCGGTGAAGATCTAAAACTTGGATCTGCCGCCTTACAAAAAGGACACAAAGTCAGGCCGGCCGATCTTGGGCTCATTGCATCGCTTGGGATACCCGAGATTAGCGTTTATCGAAAACTTCGCGTTGCGTTCTTCTCCACAGGTGATGAACTGGTTGGCATTGGCAATCCTCTCCGAGAAGGTCAAATTTACGACAGCAATCGTTATACGATTTTTGGAATGCTCACCGAACTGGGCTGCGAACTCATAGACATGGGCGTAATCAGGGATACACCAGAAGCGGTTGAAGCAGCATTTATAGATTCAACAAATATTGCTGATGTAGTTATTACCAGTGGCGGTGTTTCTGTAGGTGAGGCGGATTTTGTAAAACCAATACTGAATAAAATCGGCGAGGTTCTATTTTGGAAAATAGCAATGAAACCTGGTCGTCCGTTAGCATTCGGAAAAGTAGGTCAATCGCATTTCTTTGGGTTACCCGGAAATCCAGTTGCAGTCATGGTGACGTTCTACCAATTCGTGCAATCAGCCCTCAAAACACTCCAGGGGCAAGTAATACGAACTCCTTCACCAACCTTTAAAGCACTCTGTACCGGGCCACTTAAAAAAGCACCTGGACGTACTGAATTTCAAAGAGGGATCTTGAGTCAAACGACCACTGGAGAGTGGACAGTCCAACCAACTGGGGACCAAGGATCTGGAATTTTATCTTCGATGAGTCAGGCGCATTGCTTCATCGTTCTTCCCACTGATATGGGAAAAGTTAATGCTGGTGAACTTGTAGATGTTCAGCTTATAAGAGGCCTAATCGATTCATGAAAAAACTTAATAAGACAGATGAGCAATGGCGGTCCGACTTAACACCTGAGGAATATCAAATCCTTAGAAAAGAGGGAACGGAGCAAAGTTTCAGTCATCCGTTTAACCGGGAACATCGCAAAGGGACTTTCGTTTGCGCTGGGTGTAACACACCCCTATTCACCTCTGATATGAAGTTTGATAGCGGTACGGGATGGCCTAGTTTTTTTAATCACATCGAAGACGCATTCGTCACCAAAGTAGATAAGAAGCTCTTTATGTCTCGAACAGAATATCGATGTGCGATCTGTGACGGACATCACGGACATGTATTTCCAGATGGGCCCCAGCCCACGGGTCAGCGCTACTGTAACAACGGGACAGCACTGAAATTTATACCTGATGAATAAAGCAAACTAAGCACGAGGCTTCTCTAAAACAGCAATCGCTGCCCGAGACAATGTACTTAACCCTTCACCTCCGTCATTAATCAAATATTCGATGATTTCCTTTCTCATTCTGGGATCCCAAAATCGAGTGATATGTCCCGATACCCCAGCGATCGCTTCATTTTCATCTTCTTCAGATACAAAAAAATTAGAAATATCGTTCACCATCTTCACTAATTGAGATGGATTCATATTGCATTCCCTTCTAACAAAACTCGCTCTTTGTGTGAATAAATGGTCTGGCGTCCATTACGTGCGAAGCCAACTAAGGTAACATCACTATTGATTGCTGTCTTAATCGCTAGCGAAGTAGGACCTGAGACAGCCACCAACAGACCAACATTAGCTCTAGCTATCTTTGTAACCATTTCATAACTTGCCCGACTCGTAATCAAAACAAATCCTTGATGTCCATATTCCGGATTTAATAGAAGTGCTCCAATCAACTTGTCTAAGGCGTTATGTCGTCCGACATCCTCTTTAATCAAGCTAATACTGCCATCTCTATCCGACCAGGCCGCTCCGTGCAGTGTGCCGACATCATGATTCATGGTCTGCAGCGTCTCGAGTGATTGGAGTGCCCGCTGTATTACATCTGTTTTGAAAGACTCAGGGGCGTTAACTTTAGACACTACCCGGATAGCACCATCAAGCGTTTCTTCGCCACAGAGACCACAGCCGGTTCGGCCGACTACATTTTTTTTACGCTTCCTCAAATTATCGCTAATCGTACGCGATACGCTTATATAAGCCGTAATTCCCTTATCACTATGAGTAAATTCAATGCCATCTATTTCGCCGGCATCAGAGATTAAATTCTCAGTGAATGAAAAACCAACTACAAAGTCAGTCAAATCTGAGGGACTTACCATCATCACGGCGAAAGGCTCACCATTGAAGACCAGAGCTAAGGGAACTTCCTCAGCGATGGAATTAAGCTCTAGCTCCGCCCCACCATCGAGCGTCCATTTCAGCGCCTCACGCTCGATGATAGCGTTAATGGTCACAGGTATATCTCTAAACCCGCTCAGGCTCTGCAGCCTTTGCTAATAATTCAAGCTGTTGTTTATTAAACTGTTCGAATTTCTTCTGCCACTGTGCCGGCTGCGTCACAGGCTCCACCTGCACAGCGGTGACCTTAAACTCTGGACAATTCGTCGCCCAATCAGAATTATCTGTCGTGATGACATTAGCGCCTGATTCCGGGAAGTGGAATGTGGTATAAACCACACCTGGCTGAACTTTATCAGTCACATGTGCCCGAAGCACCGTCTCACCTGATCGACTACGGATCCCAACCCACTCCCCTGTCTTAACACCACGTAATTCAGCGTCACTCGGATGAATCTCAAGTCGATCCTCATCAAACCAAACCACATTATCAGTTCGCCGTGTTTGCGCTCCGACATTGTATTGAGACAAGATTCTTCCAGTCGTAAGGATTAACGGATATTTGCGGGTCGTTCGCTCACTGGTTGGGACGTATTCAGTAATCACGAATCGTCCTTTACCCCTAACAAACTCTGAGATATGCATGATTGGTGTGCCGTTTGGCGCGGCCTGGTTACATGGCCACTGGATACTCCCATCTTCATCAAGCTTCTGATAATTCACCCCCGTGAACGTCGGGGTCAATCGTGCGATCTCATCCATAATTTCCGATGGGTGCTTGTAATCCATTGGGTAACCAAGCGCCTCAGAAAGCATTATAGTAGCTTCCCAATCTGCCTTACCCCCGAGTGGTTCCATAACTTTACGAATTCTAGAAATTCGGCGCTCAGCATTGGTAAAAGTGCCATCTTTCTCTAGGAAAGAAGCTCCTGGCAAAAAGATGTGCGCAAATTTTGCGGTCTCATTAAGGAAAATATCTTGAACGACGACACACTCCATTGATTCAAGTGCCGAGGTTACATGCTGAGTATTGGGGTCAGACTGAGCAATATCCTCACCTTGGATATAAATTCCCTTGAACTCATCTGAATGAGCTGCATCGAGCATGTTAGGAATTCTGAGGCCTGGCTCAGAGTCAAGCGACACATTCCATTCACGCTCAAACATCTCTCTTGTCACAGTATCCGACACGTGACGATAACCAGGAAGCTCATGCGGGAACGATCCCATATCGCAGGCCCCTTGAACATTGTTCTGCCCTCGAAGTGGATTTATACCAACACCAGATCGACCGATATTCCCCGTCAACATCGCTAGATTTGCGATACCCAGAACCATCGTCGATCCTTGGCTATGCTCTGTAACGCCTAGGCCATAATAAATTGCTGCATTACCTCCGGTCGCATATAACCTAGCAGCCCCACGCAGATCACCTGCCGGCACACCTGTGACGGCCTCCATTTCTTCCGGTGAATTCCTCTCTTGTGATATAAATGCCACCCATTTCTTAAAATTCACCTCTTCACATCGTTCGGTAACGAACGCTTGATCATGCAAACCTTCAGTGTAGATAACATGTGCAATTGTATTTATAAGGGCAACATTCGTTCCCGGTAATAACTTCAAGTGATAGTTGGCTTTAACATGAGGTCCGTCAACGAGGTCAATTTTTCTCGGATCAGCTACAATCAGTTTCGCACCTTCTCTCAATCGTTTTTTTAATCGAGAAGCAAAAACAGGATGTCCGTCAGTGGGATTTGCACCAATAACAATAACGACATCTGCATCCTCAACTGAATCAAAATCTTGCGTACCTGCTGACTCGCCAATTGTAGTCTTAAGGCCATATCCCGTAGGGGAGTGACACACTCGTGCACACGTATCCACGTTATTGTTACCAAAGGCAGCCCGTATGAGCTTTTGCACGAGATAAGTCTCTTCGTTAGTACATCTAGAAGAGGTAATGCCCCCAATAGAGCCTCGACCATAACGTTCCTGAACTCGCTTAAACTCGGATGCGGCGTATGACATCGCCTCTTCCCAAGTTACTTCCCTCCAGGCATCTGTAATTTTTTTCCGAATCATTGGTTTCGTGATTCGATCTTTGTGCGTCGCATACCCAAACGCGAATCTACCTTTAACGCACGAGTGTCCATGATTGGCTTTCCCGTTGAAGTCAGGCACCATTCGAACAACATCGTTACCTTTTACTTCGGCCTTAAATGAACAGCCAACACCACAATAAGCACACGTCGTAATAACGCTCCTGTCAGGCTGCCCTTGCTCTATCACAGACTTTTCCATAAGGGTAGCTGTTGGACAAGCCGCGACACACGCACCACAACTCACGCACTCTGAGTCTAGGAATGATTCCTTTTGACCAGCCGAAACAGTTGAACCAAAACCACGCCCATCAATGGTTAAAGCGAAAGTGCCTTGGGTCTCTTCACAGGCCCGAACGCATCGAGAGCACACAATGCATTTTGACGCATCAAAAGTAAAATACGGATTAGACTCGTCTTTAGCCGCTTCTAAGTGATTTTCACCTTCAAACCCATAGCGAACCTCTCTTAAACCAACAGCTCCTGCAACATCCTGCAATTCACAATCCCCGTTAGCAGAACAGGTCAAACAGTCTAACGGATGGTCCGAAATGTATAACTCCATTACCTCTCGTCTTAACTTCGCCAACTTTTCAGTCTGCGTTCGCACAACCATTCCCGACTCGGCAGGAGTGGTACACGATGCGGGGTATCCTCTCTTGCCCTCTATTTCAACCAAACACAAGCGACACGAACCAAAAGCCTCAAGGCTCTCTGTCGCGCATAACTTAGGGATCGACAAGCCGGCCAATGATGCAGCCCGCAATACTGAAGTGCCCTCTGGAACAGAAACCGGCACACCATCGACCAGGAGATCTACAAAATTTCCTGATTTAATTTCAGGAGTTCCTAAATCTTTCCATACTGTTTTGCTCATAAATTTTCTCCAAAAATCTAAGCTGCTGCCTTATTGGCATGCGGTTCGAGACAAAAGTCCTCAGGGAAGTGCTTCATGGCACTCAGAACAGGAAACGGAATCATCCCACCAAGTGCACACAACGATCCGTGTAACATCGTGTCACATAAATCTTCAATTAAATCTGCATTCATAGATGGATTTTCTCCCGATATAATTTTATCGATTGTTTCCATCCCCCTGGTTGAGCCAATGCGACAGGGCGTACATTTTCCGCAAGACTCAATGGCACAGAATTCCATGGCAAAACGTGCCATCGATGCCATATTCACCGTCTGATCAAAGACAACAATACCACCGTGACCGATCATAGCTCCGGCAGCCGAGAATGTTTCATAATCCAGCTTTAAATCAAATTGACTCTCTGGTATGTACGCGCCTAGTGGGCCACCTATCTGTAATGTTCGAATAGGTTTACCAGAGGCAGACCCGCCACCAAAGTCGTATAAAAGCTCATTCAAAGTTACACCAAAGGCTTTCTCAACCAGACCCCCACGCTTAATGTTACCCGCCAGCTGTATAGGCAAAGTTCCCATCGAGCGACCCATTCCGTAATCTTTATACGCAGACGCACCATTAGCTAAAATGAACGGTATAGACGACAATGTGACTACGTTATTGACCACAGTGGGTTGTCCAAAAAGTCCAGAGATCGCAGGCAATGGCGGTTTAGGTCTCACTAAACCTCGCTTACCCTCAAGGCTCTCCAACATGGACGTCTCCTCGCCACAAATATACGCTCCCGCTGCTCGACGCAATTCAATATCAAAAGAACGTTTGCTACCACAAACATTCTCACCGAGATATCCGTGAGCGCGCGCAATCAATAATGCTTCAGTAAAAACCTCTTCAGCATGCGGGTACTCAGATCGTAAATACACGTAGCCCTTCGTAGCACCAACAGCTAAGGCCGCGATTGTCATACCCTCTATCAAGGCAAACGGATCTCCTTCGATAGTCATACGGTCAGAGAATGTCCCAGAATCTCCCTCATCCGCATTGCACACGATGTACTTCTGATCCGATGGACAATTGAGGACCGTATTCCATTTGATACCAGTAGGAAATGCTGCCCCACCACGTCCTCGCAACCCTGATTGAGTAACAATCTCTACTATCGACTTAGCGTCTAAACTCAGCGCTACCTTGAGCCCCCTATACCCGTCATTACCTAAATAATCCTCAATTGAGGTCGGATCTGTTATGCCATTACGAGCAAAACACAAACGTTCTTGATTCTTCAAGTAAGGAATTTCTTCAACTGGCCCTACACTCTTCTCATGATGATCACTCGCACCGGCGAACATTGTTTTAAATAAGCTGTCCACATCATTACTGGTTACGTTGGCATAGCCCTGACGGCCCGTCTCCGTTTCGACCTCGACAAGAGGCTCCATCCAAATTAAACCACGAGAGCCATTCCTAACGATTTGAACATCAGCATTATTGGATTGCACAACGCGGGTGAATGCGTCAGCAACCAGATTGGCGCCTAATCCTATGGCAGATGAATCACGAGGTATGAATATCTTAGTCGTCATGATTCTTTGTCCTTAATTCATTCACAAGATTGTCGACATGATCTGGAGTCATTTTAGCCCTCGGCTCACCATTGACCATCAGAGCTGGTCCACACGCACAGTGCCCTAAACAATAAATCGGTTCGAGTGTGATTTGCCCATCCAAGGTGGACTCGTGAAAATCAATGCCAAGTGTTCGCTTCAGCTTCTCGATGACCTCCACGGCCCCTACCGCCTGGCATGCTTCTGATCGGCAAACTTGAATAATGTGACGGCCTGGTTTGTGCGTTCGGAAGTGATGATAGAACGAAACCACACCATGCACTTCTGCACGTGAACGATTGATACCCTTGCCAATAACGTCGATGCTGTCCGACGGGATATAACCGAGCGCATCTTGTATTTCATGCAGAATTGGCAACAAAGCGCCCTCGGTGCTCGAGTGTTTTTCTAGTGCCGCACTAATTACGGCCTCTTGATTCGTGCTCACCAAAATAGAAACCTCCCTGTACGGCGGGCCTCTAACGTGCCTTAGCCGCAATTTCTACCAGTCATCAAAATATGTACGTATTTACATATTTACCAGTAGAATTATAATAAGTAAGACCATAACTTAGTGCAGTTTCATCAACGATACAATATGTTAGGTAGTTCATATATTATGAGTAAAATCAAGCTGTCGCCCTCCTGGTCCCTATCGAACGAGGCAAATGAAACCTTAGGTGCAGAACTATTCCTGCTGTTAGATTTGATTCACCGCACGGGCACACTTACCGAGGCAGCAAAACAAACGGGGATTTCGTACCGGCACGCGTGGAACCTAGTTAACCATTGGAAAAGTTTCTTTGGATCCGACTTAGTAACCTTCATTCGCGGCAAAGGAGCGTCACTGACCGAACTAGGGGAAAAACTTCTTTGGGCAGAACAAAGGGTTTCCGCAAGAGTTGGTCTGCAGCTTGACTCCTTAGCGTCCGAAATCAATCTGGAAATTAACCGCGCCCTTACGTCAGCCCGAACATCTCTAACCATTCACGCCAGTCATGGTTACGCCGTGGCCCATTTACCAGAACTCTTGAAAATGGCGCCTGATGTTCAGGTCGACCTAAGATACATCGGCGCGGCCGAATCACTGGCTTCACTCAATCGCGGTGATTGTGATCTTGCTGGGTTCCATCTGCCAACAGAAGGCAATGGCCAAACCGTAATAAACAGTCTTGCTCCACTGTGGGATCAAGATGGACATCGATTCATCCACTTAGTAACCCGCACCCAGGGCCTTTTTGTTTCACCGGAAAACCCATTAGGCATTTCAAGCATCAAGGATTTGGTAAAAAAAGACGTCAAATTTGTGAACCGACAGATTGGCTCAGGAACTCGAATGTTGTTTGATCAACTGCTAGCGAAAGATAACGTCTTATCAACTGAGATAGAAGGCTACCAATCGGAGGAGTTTACACACGCGGCCGTTGCTGCATTTGTTGCCTCTGGGATGGCAAACACAGGTTTCGGAGTTCAGCCGGCCGCAACCCAGTTTGGGCTGGACTTCATTCCCTTGGCACAAGAAAAATATATGTTTGCTTGCCGAAGCAAAGCGATACACAAAAAAGAAATACTTGAACTGATTAAATTACTTAAAAGCGAAGAATTTGCTAAGTACGTATTCAACTTACCAGGATATTCGGCTCCTGAGGCAGGAGAAGTTGTGACCTTAAAACAAGCGCTGTCGCCTTGAAACACGAAACCCTGCTGATTGCAGCAATTACACAATCAGCAGGGAAAGCATAGTTTATTTAAACAAATATCTTCATTGCTTTTTCGATAGTTTGAATTAGTCCCCAAATCAAAGGAATGCCCACCAAACCCCAAACCAGCAACAGATGCAAACCACTTGTTTTTTCTTCGTTATTACCAGACATAATCTATACCCCCTTTATTCTGCTAAGTGATGACGCGAATCTACCGCTTTAATCATAGAATTCGCGATCAATCCAACGACCAACAAGCCAGCCATGATATACATCGTTGTGTTGTAAGCCTCAGCTTTAGGAATACCACTGTCAATTTGATATTGGCGAATATAGTTGACCAATACTGGACCCAATACACCTGCAACAGCCCAAGCAGTCAGCAGCCTTCCATGAATCGCACCAACGTACTTCGTTCCGAACATGTCTTTAAGATACGCAGGCACTGTAGCAAAACCACCACCGTACATAGTCATAATGACAGCTGTGCAAATAACAAAAAGTCCCACACTACCCAGGGACCCCGTGTGCGGCACTAAGGAGTAGAGACCAATCCCAAGAATAAAGAAACAAAAATAGGTGTTTTTTCTTCCGATCAAGTCAGACAATGAGGCCCAGAAAAAACGACCCAACATATTCGACAAGCTCATAAAGCCAACGATACCTCCAGCTACCGCAGCCGTTACGCCAAACATCTCTTGACTCATCGCAGAAGCTTGACCGAGCACTCCTATTCCTGCCGTCACATTCATACAAAGAACAACCCAGATACACCAGAATTGCGGGGTCTTCCAGGCCTCGTTAACATGAACATTAGCCGAGGTCATTAATTTTTTAGGTTGTGCCGAAGGCTGCCAGCCAGCCGGCTTCCAATCCTCAGCAGGAACACGCACGATAGCGGCACCCACCATCATAAATACGAGATAGATCAACCCAAGACAAACAAATGTTTCAGCTACACCAATGTGAGTACTCGAGCTGAACATACCCATTAGAGATACCGACAAGGGAGACGCAATGAATGCTCCACCACCAAACCCCATAATCGCCATTCCTGTCGCCATTCCTGGACGGTCCGGGAACCATTTAATCAGCGTCGAGACAGGAGAAATATAACCCAAACCTAAGCCAATACCACCCAAAACACCATAGCCGAGATACACAAACCAAATGTTGTGTAGGTGCATTCCTAAGGCTGAGACCAAAAATCCACCGGACCAACATAGCGCAGCAGCAAACATAGCTCTACGAGGACCCCCCTCTTCAACCCAGCGTCCAAATAGCGCAGCTGATAGGCCCAAGAAGACAATAGCTAAAGAAAAAATCCAACCAAGTTGAGTCAGCAACCAATCCTCTGGGGCTGATTCAGTAATCCCGATTAGCTTGGTCATCGGCAAATTAAATACACTCAAAGCATAGGCTTGGCCAATACACAAGTGAATACACAGTGCAGCTGGTGGTACCATCCACCGATTGAATCCAGGACCTGCGACCGTCCTTTCTCGCGCTAAAAATCCAAACATAGTTACCCCTCTCTTGATATTTACTTACAGACTTATAATTTTATTTATGATGCTCATTAAACGCGATTTACAATCATTTGTCTAAAATCCTTTTTCACAATGTAAAAACGATCGGATCCCGCAGATCACCTGATTGGTGTTTATCCAGGTAACGAACATGCGTTATGCTTCTGAACTAGATTAATATTCAGCATATTTATTTTGCTGGGAGGGGAAACACAAAATGCCAACAAATGGAGTGACCTGCATTATTTTAGCCGGAGGACAAGGTAAGCGGATGGGCGGCAGGAATAAAGCATTGATGCCATTCGGCGATCACACACTAATTGAGCATGCAATCGCAGCTCTACAGCCTCAGGTCGACCAAATCATAATCAGTGCAAACCAAGATTTAGAGCACCTCAAAAATTTGGGATATCCCATCATAGAAGATGAGATGAAGGATCAGGGGCCTTTAATCGGGATCACTTCTGCAGCCAATCAGGTCGAAACTCCTACGGTAGTGGTAACACCCTGTGACGTAATCAACATCCCGAAGCATTACGTACAAAAACTCATTGCCAATCTTGATGCCAACAAATCAGATATTGCAATCGCTAAAACACACAGCGGCATACAATACTTAAATTGCGCGCTAACTCTGAGAACGATTAATGATTTAAAACTAAAGATAACACTAGGCACTCGAAAGGTTTCCGACTGGCAAGCCCAACTAAACACATCTTATGTTGAGTTTAATGATCACGACGGACAAACAGCACTAATGAATCTTAACCAACCAGAAGATTTCTCAAGTTGCGTTAGGGTGGGATAACGGTGTCAAGGAAATAAGTTTAACGTGATATAAGCATCAAACTCAGTGCTTTTAATTCGACTTATCACTTACCGGATTGTCCAGTGTTTTAAAAAATACTTCCCCCTGTTTTATCATCCCCAAATCAGACCTTGCACTCTCTGCGATCTCGTCTAACCCCGTCTTGAGATCAGCGATTTCGGCTTTGATTTGAGAGTTTCTAGCGCGATGTGCTTCATTTTGCTCGACTTGCTCATTTAGAGCCTCACGATAAACCAAAACATCGCTCCAACCACCTTTTCCAAGCCAGAGTGGATGCTGGATTAAAAGCGTCAAAAAGCCCAAGGCGATGATTAAAAGTTTCATTTAACTTAAATTATAAAATGCCCCTCGGCCCGCATAGATTGCTCGATCACCAAGCTCTTCTTCTATTCTTAGCAACTGATTGTATTTTGCTAAGCGGTCCGACCGAGACAGCGAACCCGTTTTTATTTGTCCGGCATTCGACCCGACAGATAAGTCAGCGATAAAAGTATCCTCGGTCTCACCAGAGCGGTGAGAAACCACAGCGGTATATCGAGCACGTTTGGCCATCTCAATTGCTGCCATTGTTTCGCTGAGCGTGCCAATTTGGTTGATCTTAACCAGAATAGAATTGGCAATAGATTCATCAATGCCACGTTTCAGTATTTTCGTGTTAGTGACAAACAAGTCGTCACCGACCAGCTGCACTGACGATCCTAAACGTTTCGTTAGAATCCCCCAACCGTCCCAATCATCTTCAGACATTCCGTCTTCTATCGAGATGATCGGATATTTGCTCACCAACGTGGCAAGGTAATCGCAGAATTCCGAGGACGACAATTCAAGCCCCTCTGATTGAAGCGCGTACTTTCCCTCCTTATAGAATTCGGAGCTCGCACAATCCAACCCAAGGGCTACCTGATTTCCAACCTCATAACCGGCAGCACTTATCGCCTTAAGAATGAAATCGAGTGCCTGTTCATTCCCACTAAAATTGGGGGCAAAACCCCCCTCATCACCCACGGTGGTAGGCATACCAGCAGCATCAACGTGTTGGCGCAACGTATGAAAAATTTCAACACCACACCTTAAAGCTTCACTAAAACTGTCGAACCCCAAAGGAATAATCATGAACTCTTGGATATCGAGACTGTTATTAGCGTGCGCGCCTCCATTAACGACATTCATCATGGGCACTGGCAGCTCAGCGTCACCTGCCCCACCCAAATAGCGATATAGAGGGAGTCCCACGCTCGAAGAAGCCGCCTTTGCAGTTGCAAGTGACACAGCAAGAATCGCATTAGCACCCAATCGCGATTTTGTTTCAGTACCATCTAACGCAATTAATGTTTGATCAATTAACGATTGGTCTGTTGAGTCCAAACCAATGATGGCCTCACAAATTTCAGAATTAACACCTTCAATCGCTTTCAAAACTCCTTTTCCGAAATAACGACTCTTGTCTCCATCTCTCAGCTCAACGGCCTCTCTAGCTCCAGTTGAGGCTCCAGAAGGCACTGCAGCCCTACCAACAATACCAGTATTCAAATGAACATCGACTTCGACCGTTGGATTGCCACGTGAATCGATGACCTCTCTCGCCATCACATCAATTATTGAACTCATAATAATTTGTAGGTTTTTCCTTTAAAGATTTAGTAGGCTCTCATCCATTTCATCGAATGGGCTAGATTTCACAAGATCATCAATTTTCTTCAGTTGTTCAAGTAACTTTTTCATTCGATTTAACGGCCATGCATTTGGGCCGTCTGAAAGTGCTTTTTCTGGATTGGGATGCGTCTCCATAAAAATTCCACTGATACCCGCAGCCACAGCAGCGCGAGCGAGAACTGGGACAAATTCTCTTTGCCCACCGCTTGCGTGTCCCTTTGCACCCGGCAACTGGACTGAGTGTGTTGCATCAAACACAACAGGACATTCGGTATTACGCATAATCGCTAGGGAACGCATGTCCGAGACCAAATTATTGTACCCAAAACTTGCGCCTCGCTCACAGACAAGGATGTTGTCCTGACCACTAGCATCCTTAGCTTTTTTGACAACTTCTTTCATTTCATTCGGAGATAAAAATTGGCCCTTTTTGATATTAACAGGCAAACCTGTCGCAGCAACCGAGCGAATAAAGTCGGTTTGTCGACACAAAAATGCAGGCGTTTGCAACACATCAACGACCGCAGCGACCTTGTCAATCTCATCAATCGAATGGATATCGGTCAGCACCGGCAATCCAACTTGGGACTTGACTAACGAAAGTACGTCTAAACCCCGCTCTAGCCCCATACCTCGATACGAATCATTGGATGACCGATTCGCCTTATCATAAGACGCTTTAAAGATAACTGGTATCGATAGTGCTTCTCCAATCTCTTTGAGCGCCTGCGCAATATCAAGGGTCATTTTTTCTGACTCAATCACACAGGGCCCTGCAATTAAAAAAAGCGGAGCGTCAAGTCCTACAGGAAATCCAGCTATCTTCACAATACCAACCCATTAAGTAAATTTGATGTTGCAGGGATACACATTACTTTGACGCTTATTAAATCTCAACGTTTTCTAGCGCTGCAGCGACAAACCCATTAAATAGAGGATGCCCCTTCCTGGGCGTAGAAGTGAACTCTGGATGAAATTGACACGCCAAAAACCACGGATGATTCTCTAACTCAACCACCTCACACAACCCTTCATTTTCAGAAGTTGCAGACACAATCAACCCGTTCGATTGAATTTTATCGAGATATTGATCATTCACCTCATAACGATGCCGGTGACGTTCGCCAACGGATGAGGCACCATAAATCTGCTGTACTCTAGATCCCGACTTGAGCAACGCCTTTTGCTCACCAAGCCTCATTGTTCCACCAAGATCAGAACCAAGACCCCGTTTTTCCAACTCACCCGAAGCGCTCATCCATTCCGCAATGAGCCCCACAACGGGATATTTTGTTTCACTATCAAACTCAGTACTGTGAGCACCTTCCCACCCAAGGACATTTCGAGCAAATTCTATGACAGCCAACTGCATCCCTAAACAAATGCCCAAATATGGAATGTTATTCTCTCGAGCAAACTTGATTGCTTGGATTTTCCCCTCAACACCACGACTCCCAAATCCGCCAGGAACTAGGATCGCATTCATACCCTCCAGCAAAGCAACCCCACGAGTTTCTATTTCCTCTGAATCAATATAGGAAATATTGATCTTTGCGTCACAGTGAATACCAGCATGAATCAAAGCCTCAGACAATGATTTATACGATTCAGTAAGATCAACGTATTTCCCAACAAGCGCTATATTTACGTGCTTTGTTGGATGTTCAATTCGTTGAATTAAATTATCCCACTCGACCAAATTTGCTGGCGGCGCTTTAAGTTGCAGTTTAGTTAGAACTATCTCATCCAAATTTTGCGCATGTAAAAATGAAGGGATCTTATAAATACTGTCCACATCAATTGCCGATATGACTGCGTCTACTGACACATTCGTAAACAGCGCGATTTTTCGTCTCTCAGCTTCCGGCACTTCCCGTTCAGAACGACAAAGGATAACATCTGGCTGAATACCAATTTGGCGAAGTTCCTTCACCGAATGTTGTGTGGGTTTAGTCTTAATTTCACCAGCCGAAGCAATGTAGGGCACTAAAGTCAAATGAATGAAACACGAATTCTCTCGACCAAAATCAAGGCTCATTTGTCGAACAGCCTCTAAAAAAGGCAACGATTCAATATCACCAACCGTACCACCAATCTCAACAAGCGCGACATCAGCGCCATCAGCGCCATTTATAATTTGTTTTTTAATCTCATCTGTGATGTGCGGAATTACCTGGACAGTACCTCCTAAATAGTCCCCACGACGCTCCTTGCGAATCACAGATTCATAAATCTGACCAGTAGTAAAATTATTACGCTTGCCCATCCGCACATCAACAAAACGTTCGTAATGCCCTAAATCCAAGTCCGTTTCAGCACCATCGTAAGTAACAAAAACCTCTCCATGCTGAAACGGACTCATGGTCCCAGGGTCAACATTGATATATGGGTCAAGTTTTAGCATCGTCAGTTGAATACCTCGAGATTCAAGGATAGCCGCGAGCGACGCAGATGCGATGCCTTTACCTAGAGATGACACAACGCCGCCAGTAACAAAAATATATTTAGTCATTTCACGTGTACTTCATCTAAAGGTTTCGTTGATCCGATTGTAACATCGGCTTTGAGCACCTTGCGTCAAGATTTTGACGCAAGGGCTGTGTGGAATGTCTACAAAAACTATTGATTTAAATAGATTTTTTATTTGACAGGTTTTTACCAAGATACATCCACGTATCGACAACCGTGTCTGGATTCAACGATATCGCACTTATACCTTCTCCAACTAACCATTCGGCAAAATCCGGATGGTCAGATGGGCCTTGGCCGCAGATACCTACGTACTTACCTTGTTTAAGGCAGGCATCAATAGCCATGTGAAGTAATCGTTTAACCGCAGGATCTCGCTCATCAAATTGGCCTGCAACGATACCCGAGTCTCGATCCAGACCTAAGGTGAGTTGCGTCATATCGTTCGAACCAATCGAGAATCCATCAAAAAATTCGAGAAATTCTTCCGCAAGGAGCGCGTTGGTCGGCAATTCACACATCATGATGATACGCAGTCCATTCTCGCCACGCTTCAAACCGTAGGAGGCAAGTATATCAATGACTTGTTTGGCTTCAGCAACCGTTCGGACGAAAGGAACCATAATTTCAATGTTCGTCAAACCCATATCATCCCGAACTGTTTTTAAAGCCCGACATTCAAACTCAAAGCAGTCTCGGAAACTATCAGAGATGTAACGAGAAGCCCCTCTAAACCCTAGCATCGGGTTTTCCTCATTGGGCTCGTAGAGTTGGCCGCCTATCAGACTTGAGTACTCGTTCGACTTAAAGTCGGATAGGCGCACGATTACGGGTTTAGGAAAGAAAGCAGCACCCAATGTCGAAATCCCCTCTTTAAGTTTCTCGACGTAAAAATCAACAGGATTCGCATAACCTGATGACCTAAGGGATATCAATTCTTTAATCTCCTCTGGAAGCTTATCAAACTCTATCGCAGCCTTGGGGTGTATTCCAATCATCCGGGCAATAATGAACTCGAGACGCGCCAGTCCAATGCCTGCATTAGGAAGACGTTGAAAATCAAACGCCAACTCCGGATTTCCAACGTTCATAGATATCTTCACCGGGATCTCTGGCAATTTATCCAATTGGATTTTTAAAATTTCAACATCCAAAATTCCTTCATAGACAAATCCAGAGTCTCCCTCCGAACAAGAAACGGTCACATGATCGCCCTCGGATAGCACTTGCGTTGCAGTTGCCGTTCCAACAACCGCAGGAATACCTAGCTCTCTCGCGATAATCGCAGCGTGACAAGTTCTACCACCCCGATTTGTAACGATTGCGGAAGCTTTCTTCATGACAGGCTCCCAGTCAGGATCGGTCATATCAGTAACCAACACATCACCATCGAGCACTCGGTGCATTTCACTCGCATCTTTCACGAGTCGAACAACCCCCGAACCAATTTTAGAGCCTATAGCTCGACCCTCAACCAACACCTCGCCTCGCTTATTTAACTTGTATCGCTCTTGAGTTGTAGACGCGCTCTCCTGTGCCCTTACGGTCTCCGGTCGCGCCTGCAGGACGTATATCTTTCCGTCTTCGCCATCTTTCCCCCATTCAATGTCCATTGGTCGACCATAGTGCTTCTCAATCTTAATGGCCTGAACCGCAAGCTCGTGAATCTCTTCATCGGTTATTGAAAATTGATTTGCTTCTTCTGAGGAAACAGGAATTGTTCGAGTCGATTTTCCCGCAGCCTGATCATCAGAAAATTCCATGCGTAACGCTTTACTGCCTAAATTTCTCCGTAAAATGGCGGGCGCTCCACGTTCCACCCCTGGCTTATAGACATAAAACTCATCAGGGTTGACCTGCCCTTGGACAACAGTCTCACCCAATCCATAGGCAGACGTAATAAATACCACCTTATCAAAGCCGGACTCAGTATCTAGCGTAAACATAACCCCACTGGATCCGGTATCAGACCGGACCATACGCTGCACACCTGCTGAAAGCGCCACATTCGAATGCTCAAAACCTTTATGCACTCGGTAGGAGATCGCTCGATCGTTATATAAAGAAGCGAACACGTGCTTTATCGCCTCGAGCACGTTATCAAGCCCACGGATATTAAGGTAGCTCTCTTGTTGACCCGCGAATGATGCATCAGGCAAGTCTTCAGCTGTCGCTGAAGACCGAACCGCAAAAGAGGCTCCGCTCCCTTGCGTCGCCATTAAATCAGTGTAGGCTGCATCAATCTCAGCTTGCAGTCTCGGCGTCAATGGAGAGTCTACAATCCACTTTCTAATCTTTGCGCCAGCCGTCGTCAGGGCACTCAAATCCTCAATATCTAACGTCGATAGCTCATCGTTGATCTTCTGCGTTAACCCTGATTCCTCAAGAAAATCTCTAAATGCCGCAGCGGTAGTCGCAAACCCTCCAGGGACAGAAACCCCCACACTTGCTAGCTGACTGATCATCTCACCTAAAGAAGCATTTTTACCACCTACCTCCTCAACATCGGTATTACGTAATGATTCAAATGGGAGCGTGTAGGGAGTGATTTTTTTATCTGTTATGCTCATTTTGCCTTCAAATTTATTGTTACACTGAGGGGCGTTATTTTACCCTAACAACCCATGATATTGCAGCACACCAACAAGCGAAATGACAACAAAGACAAGATCTGCTTTCTACATCTCTGACAGAACCGGAATTACCGCCGAAATGCTAGGCCACAGCTTGTTGACTCAATTTGAAGAAGTCGCTTTCAATGAGGTCACACTGCCCTTTGTAGATACGCCTAGAAAGGCTGATGAAGCCGTCGATAGAATTAATCAATCCTGCCTGCCTGATGGAAGCAGACCTCTCGTATTCAGCACACTCGTCAACACGAAGTTATCGTCTATTATAAAAACTGCAGACGCGCTCTACATCGATTGTTTTCAAGCGTTCATCGCTCCGATGGAAACAGAACTCAAAGTTAAATCCAATCACTCAGTCGGCCGCTCCCACAGCAATCGGGGCTCGGGTTACCTGAAACGAATGGACGCTGTGAACTTTGCTCTTGCTTCCGATGACGGACAATCGACCAAAGAGTTGGAAGAGGCGGATGTTATTTTAATAGGTGTGTCCCGATGCGGCAAAACGCCAACATGTCTCTATTTAGGCATGCAGTTTGGGATCAAGGCAGCAAACGTCCCCTTGATTCCAGAAGACTTTGAGCGCTTAGCACTCCCAAGCGCCCTTGACGCATTCCGTGATAAGTTGTTTGGACTTACTATTCGTCCTGATCGTTTGGTGCGCATTCGCAATGAACGTCGTCCCAACAGCGAATATGCCTCACTAAGAAATTGCGAAACTGAGGTTCGTTTAGCGGTAGCGTTAATGAAGCAGAGTAATGTTGCCTTTTTAGATACAACCTCGAGATCTATAGAAGAGCTGGCCACGGTCATCATGCAAAAAGCCAACCTCAAACGACAGGCATTTTAACGCACACTATCCCTCACAGATTCATAGACTTAACAGGCTCAAAACTTTTTCTATGAAACGGTGTCACGCCAAAAACTCTAATCGCCTCAATATGAGATTTAGTTCCGTATCCTTTGTGCGCACGAAAACCCCATTGAGGATACATTTGATCTAACAACATCAACCGCTCATCCCGCGCGACCTTAGCGATAATAGATGCCGCAGAGATACAGGGCTCCGTTTGGTCGCCCTTAACAATCGTATGCGTCGCCACACCAAGTAGAATGGGAGCTCTATTGCCATCAATCAGAGCGAGATCAGGACGCACGCTCAGGCCTTCAACCGCTCGGGTCATGGCCAAAAGTGTGGCGTTGAGGATATTTAATGCATCGATCTCCTCTACCGTAGAAAAGCAAATTGACCACGCTAACGCCTCTTGCTTAATTTCAATGGACAATTCAGACCTGCGTTTAGGAGATAACTTCTTAGAGTCTTTTAATCCTAAAATGGGCCGATCCGGACTCAAGATAACCGCAGCTGCATATACTTCCCCCGCTAAAGGTCCTCTTCCCGCCTCGTCCACACCCGAAATAATTTGACTGTCACTCAATGTTTAAAAACCGCTGAATGACATCAGCACTTCGTTTGGCTGACCCCATCCTAAGGGTTGACTTGATGTTTCTAAATCGCCCACGCAATGAAGCGAGTTGATCCGAATTCTGTAACATCGAGATCACTGCATTCGCAAGTAAATCTGGCCGCGCATTCTCTTGAATCAATTCACTGACTAATGATTCGTTCGAAATAATATTGGGCAGTGACACAAACTTTGGGCTCGCACGCCGACGCATCAGCCACGCCGTTAATTTAGATACCTTATAAGTCACGACCATTGGACACTCACACAGCAAGCCTTCTAATGTGGCAGTGCCGGATGCGACAATCGCAATGTCCACTGACTTAAATGCGCTCTGTGTTTTGGCCACGATAAATTCAACTGCACCATTCAAGGTGTAGTCCCGTCTACCTAAGATTGAGCGCGCAAAGTCATGCGCTTCTTTATCTAACAAGGGAACCACAAAGCGTATGTCGGGGAACGCATTTTGAATCATTTCGGCGGCATCCATCATTAAATTAAGATGCTGCTTTAATTCTGTTTTTCTGCTGCCAGGAAGAAGTGCGACGACCCTATCTTGTGGCAAAAACCCAAACTCACTTCGATACTTCAATTGATCAATCTCAGGCTCAATCTCATCCGCCAGTGGGTGGCCAACATACGAAACCGGAATGCCCTCTCGCTCATAGATTTCCAGTTCAAAGGGAAATAAAACCAACATACGGTCAACAGATTCACGGATTTTATGTACCCGTTCATATCGCCACGCCCAAATTGAGGGGCTAACGAGATGCATCACTGGAATGCCACTCTTCCGAATAGACCGCTCAAGGGAGAGGTTAAAATCAGGAGCGTCTACACCGATAACTAAATCCGGCTTATAAGCAATAATTTTTTTAAGGAGTGTTGAGCGTATTTTAAGCAACCGGGGTAACTTTAGGAGCACTTCAACATACCCCATTACCGAGAGTTCGCTCATGGGGTACCAGGCACTGAACCCTTGACTGACCATCAATGGCCCACCTATCCCAACGGACTCCAACGTCAGGAACCTTTTGTTTAATTCTTTTAATAATGCCGACCCAAGGACATCACCCGATGCCTCACCAACCACGATTACGACACGCAGTATGCGGGGCGAACCCATCATTACCGAATAATACCTCTACTCAAACTTGAGGATAAGAAATCCGATAGTATCGCCAGTTCCGATGCGTCTTTTACCATTTGACTTATTTTTTCTTTAGCTTCCTCTAAAGACAAAGACGATCGATACAAAACCTTATATGCCTGCCGTATCGTTCGTATAGACTCTCCCGCAAAACCTCTCCTTTTAAGCCCTTCGGCATTGATACCGAACGGCTTAGCCGAATTACCATTGCAAGTTACATAGGGGGGAACATCAGAAAGTACAACTGAACCAACTCCGGTCAATGCGTGAGCACCCACACGACAAAATTGATGAATACCAGTAAATCCGCCGAGCATCGCAAAGTCGCCAATCTCGACATGACCCGCTAGCTGGGTGCAGTTAGCTAAGATAACGTCATCACCGACAGCACAATCATGGGCAATATGAACATAGGCCATGACCCAATTTCGGTTACCTACAACGGTCTTCCCTTTATCCTGCACAGTGCCCGTATTGAACGTACAAAACTCTCTAATGACATTCCCATCACCAATTTCAAGCGTCGTTGGCTCGTCCGCATATTTTTTATCTTGCGGTTGCTCTCCAAGGGAAACATGATGAAAAATATGATTATTTGCACCAATCGAGGTCTTACCCGTTATAACAGCATGAGCGCCGATTCGTGTTCCAGAACCTATTGAGACATCCTTACCGATAATCGAGTACGGCCCAATGTCAACATCAGCATCAATTTCTGCACCAGGATCAACAATCGCAGTCTGGTGAATCATATTGGTCTCATGGTGCACATAAGGACAGCCTCAGAAGCCAGCTTCCCATCCACTTCGGCTTTAGCAGAAAACTTCCAAATACCTTTCAAGTTACGAACAATCTCTGCTTTGATCACCAGCTGATCTCCAGGCACTACGGGCTTCTTAAACCGCGCTTTATCTATCCCAACAAAATAAACGACATGGTCTTCAGGTTTCGTTGTGCCCAACGATTTAAATGCGAGCAAAGCTGCGGTTTGCGCCATAGCTTCGATAATAAGCACGCCGGGCATAACGGGATGACCCGGAAAATGCCCTTGAAAAAAAGGCTCATTAATCGTGACATTTTTAGTTGCCACCAAGCTTTGGTTAGGCTCGAAAGAAGTCACTCGATCTATCAACAAGAAGGGGTACCTATGGGGCAATACCTTCATGATTTCATTAATATCCATATACCTTTCCAATCTAAATACCCTTAATGCATTACTGACTATCGCCTTCGCTTGAGACTTTAGACAAGAGAACCTCTAATTGCTTAATACGCGAATTGAGCTCAGATAAATGTCGAATCGCTGACGCGTTTTTTTTCCATGCCCCATGCTCGCTTAGCGGGTAAACACTGGTATATCTCCCTGACTTCAAGATACTCTTTGATACGAGCGACCCCGCGGATATATCTACATTGTCACAAACACTCAGATGACCAGTAAACATCGCTGCGCCACCGATCCGGCAATTTTTTCCAATCACAACACTACCTGCAATACCTACACATCCAGAAATGATGGTGTTGTCCCCGACCATACAGTTGTGTCCGATTTGAACTTGGTTATCGATTTTGACCCCCACACCAATCACAGTGTCATCAATTGCACCTCTGTCTATGGTCGTATTACATCCAATCTCACAATTATCTTTGATTAACACCCGTCCAACCTGACGCACCTTAATCCATTGGCCGTTATCGCGAACGTAACCGAAGCCGTCCCCACCAATAACCGAGCCACTGTGGATCACACAGTTTTCACCAATCTCACATCCTTCAAGCACGATTGCGCCAGGGTGCAATATCGTATTGCGGCCAATTTTAGCTTCTTTACCCACATAAGCACGAGATCCTAGAACAGCAGCCTCACCAATTTCGGCCCCATCCTCAACAACCGCCTGGGCACCCACCGCGACGTCGATAGCTAAAACAGCAGTGTCAGCAATACTCGCTGTCCCATCAACACCTCTCGCTACATTAGCGTTAGAAAATAGCAAGTTCAATGTTTGGGCGAAATATAGATGCGGATTTTCGACAATGATTTTAGTCATCGCCTGTCCGAATTTGTCGGCATTTTCCGCGGTGACCACCACCACTGAAGCTTCACTTAGAGCAATAAATGAAGCGAATTTAGCGTCTAAAAAAAAAGTTAATTGCCCAGAGCACGCATTTTGAATAGACCCCACTCCGGTTACAGCAATGGTAGGGTTACCAACAATCTCCCCACCCAACTGATCTACAATTTCCCGAACTGTCAGGACTTTTATCAATCTGTTATCTCTTAAATTTCTGATGCGTTAGTCGTTTGCAAGAGCCTTTATCACTTTATCTGTAATATCCACGCGGCTACTGCGATAAACCGCCTCCTGCAATATCAAATCATATTTCTCTTCTATTGCGATCTTATCGATCTTTTCATTGGCGATACGCAAAATGACTTTTAGCTCTTCTTGTTTCCTTAGATTGAGTTCTTCCCTGAATTCTCGCTGCAGCCTTTGAATCTCACGGGAAAGTCGTGCCAACTCTGACTCAAGCTTTCTTTTTTCAGATTCAGCCATGGTTAATCCGTTTTTTTCAAGCTTTTCCTTCACTACTTTAGCTTGAGCGTCAACCGATTTGATTTCTTCATCTCGTGGCGCGAATTCTGCCTGTAGCTTTTTTTGTGAGCGAATCGCAGGTGCCGCCTCTTTAAAAACACGATCCGTATTCACAAATCCAATCTTTAGCTCTTGCGCAGAAACAGAGGTGATTAACCCCATCGAAGCGGCAAGACTGAATCCACACAAATAAACCAATATCTTTCTCACAAAAAACTCCTTAAATCTATCCAGTTAAAAACCTGTACCTAACGTAAATTGAAACGCCTCCGTTCTATCAGTCGCTTTTGCATTCAATGGCTTCGCGAAATTAAATCTCATTGGGCCAACCGGAGAATACCAATTAAACCCTAGACCGGTAGAATACCTCATCTCATCCACGCCATCTTCGAAGTGATTGGTAACTGCACCACCATCGACAAAAAAAGCAAACCTCATCGATTTGTCCAAATTAAGCCCTGGCAAGGGAAATATTATCTCAGCCTGAGACAGCATCCGGCGCTTCCCACCTAAAGATTGACCAAGTGAATTCTTAGGTCCTATGGAGCTAGATTGATACCCTCTGACTGAAGTCGCACCACCGGCATAAAAATTCTTATAAAACGGCAACTGCTTTGAATCGTAGTCTTCCGCGTATGCCACCGATCCACCTAGCCGCAACGTCAGGTCATCCGTGACTGGCCGATACCACTCAGTCTTATACGACAGATTATAGTAATAAAGATCTCCAGCCGGAGTCGCAAGCTCCGTACTGAATCGTTGAACCATGCCGTCTGTCGGATAGATAGCGCTGTTTCTTTTGTCACGACTCCAACCCACCGTAAGAGGAATAACCGTATTATCGGAACCATTGAGAGCAACAAATTCTTCATACTCGGCTGTCGGGTTTGCTCCCAACGTAATTTGAGTTGCCTCAACCCCAAGACCGTAATAAATTCTGTCGTATTCTGTAAGCGGGACTCCAAAAGTAACAGACCCACTGCTTGTTGACGTCGAAAAAGCAGAGACCACCAAACTGCTGACATCGGTATCTCTCTTACCTAACTTATACGTTCGACTGACACCATCATCTGTCGCGTAAGGATTGGTGTAGTTAATTTCATAGGTTTCATTAATCTTGCCCGAGCTAACCGTAAATCCTAGCGAGTTACCCGTTCCCATGAAGTTATTTTGAGAGAGCCCCAGTTGCAGCAACAACTTGTCGGTACTCGAAAACCCCATGCCTACTGTGAAGTTACCCGTCATGCGCTCCACAACCTTAACTTCAAGGTCAACTTGATCTGGAGCCCCAGGAACAGTATTCGTATTGATTATCACATCCGAGAAAAACCCCAAAAGATTTAACCGCTGCTTTGACCGATTGATATCTTTTATCGAATACCAAGTGCCTTCCATTTGTCTTAATTCACGACGAATGACCTCGTCTCTGGTGTCAATATTTCCATTAATGTCTATTCGACGCACATATACGCGTTGCCCAGCATTAACGTAAAGAGTAAATCCAATTTTAGAACTCTCGACATCTTTTTCTGGCACCGGATTTACAGTTGCATTCGCATAACCATCCTCGCCCAAACGATCAGTTATTTTTTGGGACAAATCAGTCAACCTTTTCCGCGAAAACACTTCCCCTGGGACAATGTCGACCAATTGAAACAAATCTTCACTACTAACAACCGTGTCACCTGCCATTGCAATAGAATCAAAAACAAATTTCTCACCTTCCGAGAAAGACATCGTTATAAATACATGTTCTCGATCTGGAGATAACTGAACTTGGGTAGATTCGATTAGAAAGTCTGCATAACCGTTGTCGAGGTAAAGTGAGCGAATCGTCTCCTGGTCTCCCTCTAGTTTTTGCTTAGAATATTCAAGGGGTCCCTTAAATATATTAATTCTTCCAGGAGACTTGAGACCCATTTCATCACGGAGCTCACCATCTGAAAAGAACACATTACCAACGAAATTTATTTTTTCAATGAGCGCCTTAGGTCCCTCAAAGACATCAAAGGTCACTGCAACTCGATTCCTCTCGAGCGGCGTGGTCGTCGTTATAATTTCAACACCGTACTTGCCCTTTGACATATAAAGATTTTTTAATTCCTGTTCAGCCAGATCAAGTATGGAGCCATCGAGTATGGCAGACTCACTTAACCCCATCTGGCTTAAAGCCTCAATGATTTGCTCTTCAGTGAGTAGTTTCGATCCTGAAACGGAGATTTTATAAACCGCTGGTCGTTCGATGAGCCTCACAACGAGCACACTGCCCTCAATCAATACCTGAACATCATCAAAAAAACCGGTTTTAAACAATGAACGAATGATTTGACTAGCCACTTCTTTGTCGACACTGTCACCGACTTGAACGGGAATATTAGAAAATATTACGCCGGGATCAGTCCTTTGAATTCCCTCAACCCTGATATCTTCCATGACAAAGGTGTCGAAGGCGCTGGACGCGGAGCTTAGGCTCATAAAAAGAATTAGCGCGACACCTTTAAATAGATTACTCATGCACAGTCACTCCCTCTAATCTCCCAAGTACCGCAAAACATCGTTCGCTATGACGAAAACCATTAACCCAGTCAAACATATCATTCCAATCTGCTGTGCCGTAACTATAACTCTTTCTGGCATTTTTTTACCTAATAATAACTCGTAGAGGTGGAAAACCAGGTGGCCACCATCTAACATCGGCAAAGGGAATAAATTAATTACTCCTAAACTGACGCTGAGTACAGCAAGGAAAGATAAGAAGGCTGTCAGTCCAATTTCGGCCGTTTTACCTGCTTGATCAGCGATTACCAGCGGCCCAGCCAAATTATTTAATCCAACGTCACCGATAATGAGCCCTACGATCATCCGTGATGTGAATCCAATTAAATCTGATGTTCTTTGGAAGGATTTGATAGTTGAATCAATAATGGTAATGCCATCTCTATCTATTAACTCGTCTTGTACAATTCCACCTGGATCAGGAGCCACACCAATTCGACCCTCAGAATTCTTATTAAGGCCTACCAATAGAGAGACGTTAACTAACCGTCCATCACGCTCAACATCGACGCTAACCGTCGCTCCTGGCTTAGATTTAACCAATTGAACAAACTCAGTCCATGTCGCTATCGGCGTCTGATCTGCACTGACAATTAAGTCACCAACAACCAAATTGGATTGGAACGCAGTACCGTTGCGCTCAATCCGCCCTACTATAGGCAACAACTCAATTCTCGGCGTCGCAATACCGATCACATCCCAATTGAGTGGTAAGGCTTGTTCCTGCAACTGAAGATTAATCGTTTCGGGAGTACTTGCCCCCTCTCGAAGCACGGTCATATTAAGAGTATCGCCACTAAAACGAGTCATCTCCCAACGTATATCAGACCAACTACTCACTCTCCTGCCGTTAATTTCCACAAGAGTCTCGCCACCTCTTAACCCAACGGCGTAGAGTTCCGACTCAACACGCGGCTCACCTAAAACAGGTTTTAGTACTGAGCTACTTAAACTGAATACAATCGCTAATAAAAAAAACGTGAGCACAAAGTTGGCCACCGGACCAGCCAAAACGATCAAGCTTTTTTGCCAAGCTGGTTTAAAATCGAAAATGCCGTGACGGTCTTCTGAAGGTACGTCATCGCCGTCGTCCAACATTTTTACGTATCCACCGAGCGGGATTGTCCCTATTGCGAATTTGGTTCGATTAGCACCGCCGCGTGTGGCCCATATTGGGCGACCAAATCCAATAGAAAATGTAAGCACTGTGACTCTAAATAATCTGGCCACAGCAAAATGACCGAGCTCATGAAAACCCACTAATACGGTAATGGCAATTAAAAAAGAAAACAATGTAAAGACCGTATTCATTGGTTACCTGACCTCTTTAGATTCCACATACTTAAATTTACTTAAACCCTCTAAAGCCGACTCCCTAGCGACAGCATTAACGCTAAAAACTTCTTCAATAGAATTAGGATTCGGCGCATTGAAGTCACCCATCACCGATTCGATGAGTATAGAAATGTCAGAAAATCTAATTTTCTTCTCAAGAAACGCATCCACAACGACCTCATTAATTGCGTTAAGACCCACAACTGCTGCTCGACCCTTAGATAAACTTTCATAGGCTAACGATAAACAAGGAAACCGCTCAAAGTCTGGAGCCTGAAACTGTAGTGTGGATATATCCCCCAAACTCAGTGGTTTAACATTAAGACGTGCGCGATGCGGGTAATTTAAAGCATGACCAATTGGGACCCGCATATCGGGATTGGCCAATTGGGCTAGCGTTGACCCATCAACATACTGAACCATCGAATGCACAATACTTTGCGGATGCACCACCACCTCAATGGTATCAACTGGGGCAGCAAACAAATAATGCGCCTCGATAACCTCAAGCCCTTTGTTCATCATGGTTGCCGAATCAATCGAAATCTTTTTACCCATATTCCACTTCGGATGCTTAATGGCTTGAGACACAGAAACATTCCTAAGCTCGTTCATTGGAGTATTTAAAAATGGTCCTCCGGAGGCTGTCAAAAGTATTTTCAATATACCTTGGTCAGATGAATATGGTGGCGCACTCTGAGAAAGACACTGAAATATTGCGTTATGTTCACTGTCTATCGGAAGAATGGTTGCGTGATTTTTCTTTGCAACATCAACCAAAAAATTACCGGCCATTACCAAAGGTTCTTTATTTGCCACCAATACGGTTTTACTTTGACAAAGCGCATGATAAATCGAATCAAGTCCTACAGCTCCTACGATACCGGCGACAACAATGTCAACGTCATCATGAGAAACAATCTCGTTAAGACTCTCAGGGCCGCTCAAAACCGCCACATCAAGACAATTGGCCTTCACTTTAGTCAATAGGGCCTGATACAAATCTGGATCTGTAATCACAAGATACTTGGGATGATAAATATGACACTGCGCAACCAAAAGATCGATGTTGGAATGAGCAGTCAATGCAAACACCTGGAACCGATCAGACTGTTGGTCAATGACAGAGAGCGTACTTAGCCCAATACTGCCTGTAGATCCGAGTACGCAGACAAATTTTTTATCTGAAATCACACCCATCAATAAAATATCTGCATGACTAAAAAGGAAAAAGGCAACAAAGCGGTCATGCTATCGACACGATCAAGCAAACCCCCATGTCCAGGTAAGATTGCGCCACTATCTTTAACGCCTGAAACTCGTTTCAAGTAAGACTCGAAAAGATCGCCCACTACACAAATCATCGTGAAGGATAGGATAAGCATGCCAAAGAGAATCCAGCCTAACTCTAAAAAAACGTCCTCATAAAATAAACGAAGCAATAAAGCATACACAGCAAGTACGAACAGCCCTCCTAGGACACCCTCAATGGTTTTTCCTGGGCTAATCGATGGGAGTAGCTTAGTCTTGCCTAAACTTTTTCCGAAAACATAACCACCGATATCAACAAGCCATACACCAGACAATACGAAGAATAATCCGTACGGCTGCAGCTGCAAGGCAACCAGAACATACCAAACTGGAACAATCAAAAGAACACCCATTAAAACGTTGGGAACGTAACTCCGCGTGCTAAGTCGATAGCGAATCAAAAATGGAACAAGGAACATCCAAAAAAGAACTGCGAGCCAACACATAAGTGTAGCAACGGCATTCAACACGGCACCAAATCTGGCGAACAAGAGAAATGGAAGTGAGCAGATGGCAACGCACAGCAGGACAAAAATTACCACACGCTGTCGACTCCACCCAAAAAGTCTCGAGTATTCACAAGCAGTCATAGCAAGAGGAATTAACAATAGGAGTCCCCATAACCATTGTGGGAAACTGAATATCGCCAGCACTAGAACACTGATCAGAATGACTGATGTGACAACTCTAGAGATCAAACCTGCGTATTGCGTCATGAATCTTCCTCAGTTTTTGATAAGACCCCAGTCTCTAATCCAGTTCTACCAAATCGCCGTTCCCGACCTGAATAATGCCGAAGCGCGTTCATAAACTCATTCGAATCGAAATCCGGCCAGAGCACGTCAGTAAAATAAAGCTCGGTATAGACCAGATCCCAAATCAAAAAATTACTGATGCGTACTTCACCCCCGGTGCGAATAAGCAAATCCGGTTCGGGAGCAAAGTTTAATTGCATATACCTCGACAAGACTTCCTCTGAAATCTCCTCAACACCTTGTTGCCTAGCCGCCCTGACTGCATTAACGACGTCCCAACGTCCTCCGTAATTAGCAGCCAGCGTGAGCGTAAGCCCCGAATTGCCTTCTGTTTGCCGTTCAGACCTTTCAAGGAGCTCCTGCAACGTCAGCGAAAACTTAGTTCGATCACCAATCACCTTAAAACGAACATTATTTTCGTGGAGTTTCGCCACTTCTTCTTCCAAAGCTTTCTGAAAGAGCGACATCAAAAATGAAACCTCATCTGCGGGACGTCTCCAGTTCTCACTGGAAAAAGCAAATAAGGTTAGAAATGGAATGTCATTTTGATGACAAAATTCTACCGTTGACCGAACCGATTTTAGACCACTTCGGTGACCCATTACTCGAGGTAAAAATCTATTTTTAGCCCACCTGCCGTTGCCATCCATAATGATGGCCACATGACTAGGTTTCGGCCCGCTATCAGGTATCTGTTGAGTCGTTGATTTTTTCACTGTACCTATACATCGAGCAAATCTTTTTCCTTACTCACGAGTGCCACATCAACCTCGGCGATGTACTTATCTGTGGTTTTCTGAACCTCATCTTGAGATCGACGCTCGTCATCCTCCGAGATTGCTTTATCTTTCAGTAAGTTTTTAAGTTCAGTATTAGAATCGCGCCTAATATTACGAATAGCCACCTTTGCTGCTTCCGCTTCTTTTCGAACCACTTTGACTAAATCTTTTCTTCGCTCCTCAGTCAAAGCAGGCATCGGAACACGAATTTGCTCTCCAAGTGAAGCGGGGTTTAAACCGAGATCAGATTCTCGAATAACCTTTTCCACAACAGCTGTCATCGTTTTTTCCCAGGGAACTACTGATAGCGTCCTAGAATCAATAGCGGTCACATTCGCGACCTGCGTCAGCGGCGTCATTGATCCGTAATAATCAACCTGGATATGTTCCAAAATCGAAGGGTGCGCACGCCCCGTCCGGATCTTCTGCAGATCTAATTTCAATACGTCTAGAGATTTTCCCATTCTCTCTAGCGCCTCACTCAATACAATCGAAACATCAGACATTTCGTTCCCTTTATTTCATCAATCGTGGACGAGTGTGCCTTCTTTGCCACCCATCACAGCATTCTTTAAGGCCCCCGGCTTCAAGATACTAAAAACACATAGAGGTAGCTTTTGATCGCGACACAGGGTGAGCGCCGTAGCGTCCATGACTTTCAATTTCTTCTCAATTGCCTCATCGAAATGAATATCTTCATACCTAGTAGCATTGACATTTTTCAGAGGGTCATCTGAGTACACGCCGTCTACTTTAGTGGCTTTAAATACAATATCTACATTCATTTCCATACCTCTAAGTGCCGCTGCCGTATCTGTCGTAAAAAATGGATTTCCAGTGCCAGCAGCAAATATTACAATCTGCCCTTGCTCAAGATAGCGTATAGATTTTCCCCGCACATAAGGCTCAGCGACTTGTTCTATATTTAGCGCTGAGACGACTCGACTTTTCGTACTAAACCTTTTGAAGGCGTCCTGCAAAGCAAGTGCATTCATCACCGTTGCCAGCATACCCATATAATCTGCAGTCGCACGATCCATACCTGACGCGGCTGGAGCGACACCACGAAAAATATTACCGCCTCCAATGACAATAGCCATTTGGACACCAAGCTTTGACACCTCGACTAATTCAGAAACGATACGGTCTATAGTGATGCGATTAACTCCGTACGAATCCTCGCCCATAAGGGCTTCTCCAGAGAGTTTAACCAGAATTCGCTTAAACTTAAGATCCTTAGAGATTTTCATCGCACTGGTTAAGACTTATTCGCCATCTGAGCAGCCACCTCAGCCGCAAAGTCATCAACCTTTTTCTCAATACCCTCACCCACGACAAATAAAGCGAATGAATCAACGCTCGATTGGGTCTCATTGAGTAATTTTTCGACTGACTTCTTATCGTCCTTCACAAAGACTTGTCCATAAAGGGTAACTTCTGACAAATACTTTTGAACGCTTCCCTCGACAATTTTCTCGACAATGTTCTCAGGCTTTCCAGACTCAATTGCTCTTGCCTTCGCGATTTCACGTTCTCTATCCAACACATTAGCGTCTATATCTTTAGACGAGAGTGCAACCGGCTTTACTGCAGCTATGTGCATCGCTAAATCCTTACCAAGTTCCGGGGAACCATTAACGACATCAACCAGTGCACCAATTCTGTTCCCATGCAAATAAAACGCGAGCGATCCTTTAGCATCGAACTTTCTCGCTCTCCTGAGAGAAATATTTTCACCCAACTTCATAATCAAAGACTGCCTCACCTCTTCAATGGTTTCACCTTGAGGAAGCTTCTGATTAGAGATGGCAGCAATGTCGGTTTCATTAGTTAAGTTCACGACTTCGGCCACATTGTTGATGAACTTAAGAAAACTTTCATCTTTGCCTACAAAGTCAGTCTCACAATTCACCTCGACTATCGCACCTTGCTTTGCGTCAGCACTAATAGATATCGCAATGGCGCCCTCAGCCGCAATTCGACCAGACACCTTGTTAGCTTTAGAGCCACCTTTGATGCGCATTAAATCTTCGGCCTTAACTAGGTCGCCCTCTGTCTCTGTGAGTGCTTTTTTACACTCCATCATCCCCAGACCAGTTCTTTCTCTAAGTTCTTTTACTAAACTCGCAGTAATCTGCGTCATCGTGTTAGCTCCCTCATACGTTATTCATTCGTTCAACCACAAAATCTTGTTAGTTCACAGTTATATCGACTGAACTCACTGAAAAAAGATAAAAATATGGGGGCTGATGCCCCCAGTATTGCCCCTTAGAGAACGTTAGCTCTCCTGCTTGGGCTCAACACCCTCAGCCTCAACACCTTGCTCAGCAGCTATCTCAGCCAAAGATTGTTCACGACCTGCCAATATCGCGTCGGCAATACCCCTTGCGTACAATTGGATCGCTTTGTTTGCGTCATCGTTACCAGGAATAACGTAATCAATACCCACAGGCGAGTGATTTGTATCCACAACACCGATAATTGGTATACCAAGCTTGGTTGCTTCCTCAACTGCGATTTTTTGATAGCCAACATCTACGATAAACAAAGCATCCGGTAAAGACGGCATATCCTTAATACCACCCAGGCTTTTGTCTAACTTTTCGATTTCACGTTGATAGAACAAACTTTCTTTCTTAGACATGCGCTCATCAGCTCCGTCTGCCATTAAGGCTTCCATGTCTTTTAAACGCTTCGTGGACTGCTTCACCGTTTTATAGTTAGTCAACATACCACCCAACCAGCGGTGATTTACAAAAGGAGCTCCCGCTCGAAGCGCTTCTTCTTTAATGATATCTCGCGCTTGACGTTTCGTTCCAACAAAAAGAATTTTTCCCTTATTTGCCGATAATTGCTGCGCGTAATTAGACGCTTCGCGGAACATCGCTAAGGTTTTCTCTAAATTGACGATATGAATTTTGTTTCTATGGCCGAAGATAAATGGGGCCATTTTCGGGTTCCAAAATTTGGTTTGATGACCAAAGTGAACTCCCGCGTCTAACATTTCACGCATTGTGACTGACATTTCTACTCCTGTTTGGGTTATGCCTCCATTCGACGGAACTCATTAACTGAGCACCCGAACAAATCGAATGTGCGAATTTCATCCATAGCCTTACAGGCCATTTCTGATAGTGAGAATTATATATTAAAATTCTCAGAAAATCACGAATATAGGCTCTTTTAGCCCTATCACCCGCTTAAAATCAAGACTTCAGTCTCGTGGCCTCATATAAACATATACCTACCGATACCGCGACATTAAGACTCTCAATAACTTCCGTTATGGGAATAGAAACCAAATGATCACACGTTTCCTTGGTAAGCCTTCTAGCTCCAGACCCCTCCGCGCCAAAAACGAGAACAGTTCGGCTTGTAAAGCTGAAGTCCCTAATCGACTCCTCAGCCTCGCCATCGGTACCCACAATCCAAAAATCCGCTTCCTTAAGTAAACGCAAGGACCTAGCCAAGTTCGTCACACTGATTAGAGGGATTATCCCCGCCGCACCACTGGCTACCTTTTCGACAACATCTGTAATTCCAACCGAACGATCTTTTGGCACAATGATCGCAGCCGCCCCAAAAGCACATGCTGAACGCATGATCGCACCCAAATTCCTAGGGTCGGTAACCCCATCAAGAACCACGAAAAGTTGAGCGTCAGATGGTCCGGCAATTAAATCCTCAAGGCTCACGACAGTTTGATCAACAGTAACCGAAGCCACAACTCCCTGGTGCGACACACCAGGCAACATGTTATTTAGACGCTCCACATCACAGCGTAACGTTTTAACATTTGCCTCATTTAGCCTCTCCTCTAACTTACGAATCCGGGCATCCCTTCTCTTGCGATCAATAAAGACTTCACTGATTGTCGCAGGACTATGCCTCAACCTCGCAAACACCGCATGAAAACCAAAAATACGAGAATCTCCCTTAACGGACATGACGTCTACCCTTTTTTTGATGAGCACGCTTCAAAGTCACGCGCCCGGTCTCAACATTAGCCTCACTGATATAAACCGGGACACTATCACCAAGTCGATAGGTCGCCCCTGTCTCACTGCCTGTAAATGATACGGATCCGTCATCTAAGTTAAAAAATTCGTTGCCCAACTCTGAAACGTGCAGCAACCCCTCGAGACAAAGATCATCCAAGAAAATGAAACAACCAAATGAAGCGACGCTGACTACACGACCAGCGTATTCTTCTCCGATACACCTACCAGCGACAGTTGCATTTAACCAGCCGTGTGTCCAGCGAACAGCCTCCTCTACCTTGCGTTCGTTCGAAGAACAATGCTCCCCTAATTTCTCTATATCAGTAACCCTCTCATGAGGATGCCCCAATTGAGTTTTAATCGCACGATGCACCATTAAATCTGGATATCTTCTAATCGGAGAGGTGAAATGAGCATAGCTTTGATAGGCTAAACCAAAATGACCTGTAGGCGTCGGCGTATAGCGCGCCTGGTTCATCGTTCGCAACACCGCATTTTGAATTGACTCTCCCGCCGGATGATCACGGCTTGCTTCCAAAATTGCCAAAAAGTCAGATGGTGTAGGGCGGGCCGCAATTTTTAGCTCGAAATCAAGGCTAATTAAAAACTCCGCTAATTTAGCTATTTTGGCTGAATCTGGTTCGGGATGAGCTCTATATAAAAAAGGCTCTTTATTAGCTTTGAGAAACTCAGCAGCTGCGACATTGGCGCAAAGCATGGCTTCTTCAATCATCTTGCTGGAAAAAAACCGCTCTTGTGTCTGTATCGCTGACACTTGACCTGAGTCATCAAACACAAACCCCGATTCGCGAGCATTAATTTCAAGCGCGCCTCTACCATGTCTATTTTTAAGAAGAGCCTGCGTGAGTACTTTGAGATTAATCAAGCTATCAAAAGTGCCTGACGGCAAGTGAGCTTCAGTCCCAGATTGAGCCTCATCCAATAGCACATCAACCTCTCTATAAGTCAGTCTTTTTTTCGAGTGGATGACCCCGAGTAGAAACTGAGACTCGACCACTCTTGCCTCGTTATCAAGCTCAATCTTAACTGCAACAACCAGCCGGTCTTGATCCGGCTTGAGAGAACAAATCCCAGAAGATAATTCTTCCGGGAGCATGGGGCAAACCAATCTTGGAAAATAAACACTCGTGCTTCGTTTGCTGGCATCCTGATCAATCAAACTTCGTTGCTTGACATAGTGAGAAACATCCGCGATCGCCACATACAAGAGGTAACCCTCATCACGACGTTCCACATAAACCGCATCGTCAAAGTCTTTGGCATCTGGGCCATCAATCGTAACAAATGGAAGGCCCCTTAAATCAACCCGACTGGATAGACTTGCTTCATCAACCATTTCTGGAATAGCAGCGACTTCAGGGTCGAGCGATTCGTCCCGATGACCTGGAATACCGAATTTATGCAACGATATCGAGACTTCAATACCCGGATCATTTATATTTCCTAGACTCTGAATCATGGTCGCCGACCAGGCTTCAGATTGCACATCAAAATGCCCTAATTCGGCCACGATCACGTCACCAAGAAAAGCTGTGAGTAACACTTCTTCGGCCAGATGAACCTGATCTTTTATTTCGTCGGCCAGCACACGTGTTACCAGTTTGGTTTTACGTTCCTCAACAATTAATATGATGCGGCGCGACCCTTGTTGCGTCAGTACTAAAGGAACCGCAAAAGGTGCACGATCAGGACTAGAGTTCGGTATTCTTAGCACAACCATTCGGTCGCCATTCAATATGCCACGAGCGTCAGATGACCTGATATACCAATCCCCCTCGCCATCGTGCACAAAAAACCCAAAGCCATCTCGATGTAACTCAACCGAACCTGAAGCCACATGAAACAAAGGTCCTTCTAGAACCTCAGCATCACTTCCAATCACTAGAAATTTATTGCGTTCTAATTCGTTAAGTTTTTGCTGAACACTCGATTTCTTGTACCCGGCTGATCGGCATTGCTCATAAATGTCAGAGACCGACACACCACTCTCAGCAGGGTCCACCAGCGCACATAAAATTTGTCGCTGTAGGGGGTCTGGGAAGAACTCTTCGTTGCGGGATCGCTTCCGCGAGAAGTCCCGACCACTTTTCTTCACTTTTCTAGAACTACTCTGAGCAGCAGTCGTTAGACTTGCTCGTTTTCTTTTTACCAAAGTTTTACCTCGGAATGATTAAATAAATTGACAGGCTAATGACAGCTAGCTAGAGTCACGCCTCGTAGCCCGGATGGCGGAATTGGTAGACGCGTCAGGTTCAGGTCCTGGTAGTGGCAACACTGTGGAGGTTCGAGTCCTCTTTCGGGCACCAAAAGGTGCAGCTGTCGTTGACGGATATCAACTATCCTTCACGTGAAAAAAATCTGATTCAAAATGATTGTTTCTTCCCGATCAGGGCCGGTCGATACAATATCAATCGGTACCCCAACAATACTCTCTATGCGCTTAAGATAATCTCTAGCGTTCTGAGGCAAATCTTCCCAAGAAACTACGCCGGCTGTGGATTGCTCCCATCCAACCACTTCCTCATACACAGGGATGCAAAAAGATAACGCATCAGCTCCAGGCGGGGACAATTCAACAACCCCATCATCGGTCTGGTATCCAGTACAAATCTTAATCGCCTCTAAACCATCTAAAACATCAAGTTTGGTAATACATAATCCACTTAGGCCATTAATTTGAGCAGATCGCTTCATAGCCACTGCGTCAAACCATCCACACCGTCTCGGCCGACCTGTTGTTGCTCCAAATTCGGCTCCTGCTTTACCGATATACGCGCCGATCTCATCTTTTAACTCAGTGGGGAAAGGCCCACTGCCAACACGCGTGGTATAGGCTTTTGTAATTCCGAGTATATAGTTCAACGCGTGTGGGCCAACCCCTGACCCCAGTGACGCGGCCCCAGCGATACAATTGCTGGAGGTGACAAAAGGATAGGTTCCATGATCAATATCAAGAAGTGCACCCTGAGCGCCCTCAAACAAGTAATTTTTTCCTAACTTTAGTCCCTCGTTCAGAATCTTGGAAACATCTCCTACCATTGGCTCAAGGACATGAGCTGCTGCCAGCAAATTCTCCAGGACGTTTGATAGCTCGAGCGTAGCAACTCCATAGCGCTTATCAAGGAGAAAATTATGGTATTCCAATAAAGATAGTAGTTTTTTACTTAAAATCTGCTCGTCGAAAAGATCATGTATACGAAGACCTCGACGTGCGACCTTATCTTCATATGCAGGTCCAATACCTCGACCTGTCGTACCAATTTTTCCAGCACCTTTACTGATCTCCCTAGCCTGATCAATCGCTATGTGTGAGGGCAGAATTACTGGGCATGATTCACTTAAGGTAATACGACCATCAATATCAACGCCAGCAGATTTCAGCATGGTCATCTCTTCAATAAGAGCTTCTGGAGACACAACCACTCCATTACCAATGAAACAGTGAATGTCGGGCCTAAGAATCCCTGATGGGATGAGGTGAAGAACTGTTTTTTGACCTTTAATGACTAGTGTATGACCAGCATTGTGTCCGCCTTGAAATCGAACCACACCAGCCACTTGATCGGTAAGCAAATCAACTATCTTACCTTTGCCTTCGTCACCCCACTGAGTCCCAACAACAACAACGTTCTTTGCCATGTATGCCTTAAAAAAATTTATTATTGATTCGTACTTTATTTTTTGCTGTCAATTACTAAGACTGACCAACTACGTTCATTTTTCACTAAAGTGTGAGTATATCCTTTACCAATTAAGTCCAGAGATTGACCCAAAATATCCTCCACAACGATATCTCCATCTTTCCGTAACTCTGCAATTTTCGTTCTGAGATCAGGGGCATCTTGCACGCAAGGTGCCCAAATTTTTCGCTGCGAATCCTCCCTCAGGAGTTCGCTCGCGCAGCCCGATAGCCTTCGCAAATCAATCGTAAATCCAGTAGCTGGTCGCGACCTACCGAAGGCCTCCCCCACGTGATCATACCGTCCGCCTCTGGCAATAGGAGTAGCGTCGCCCTCTACATAAACAGCCACAACCAATCCGCTGTGATATTTAAATCCGCGAAGCTCAGCAAGATCAAAAGCAACGTAATCGACATCATCTTTAACAGCCTGATAAACGCTCTCTAAATCATCAATCCCTCGATCCGCGCCATGCACTTTAGCAAGTGCTGTGCGGGCCACTTCAAGGACTGAAAAATCCCCGTAGAGCGTTGGCAAAGCCATAATGACTTTTCGTGCCTCAGCATCGAAATCTTTTGAGAACTCCTTTAAGCTAGCTGTATCCTTTGATTGTAATCCTTCATAAAAAGTAGTCGATGCTTTAGGATTTAAGGCAAGCCAATTGGCCACTGACTGCGCGATGGATACACTGCCTAGGTCTAGCGTTAACGAACGTTTAACGACTGATCGAATACTTTGGATAAGGAGTCGATTAATTTCAATATCAGCAAAAATCCCTGAGCACCCGAATAGTTCAGCGCCTATCTGAACCACCTCCCGACTCATGTCTCCCTCTATAGGTCGAGTTCTGAGAACTCGATCGGCATAACACAGCCGAGTTACACCCTCATCACCTAACAAATGGGAATCAAGACGAGCAATTTGGGGCGTAACATCCGCCCTAATGCCTAACGTTTTTCCAGACATTTGATCAACCAACTTAAATGTCTGTAATTCTAAATCCTTACCGGATCCCGTTAAAAGGGATTCCAAATATTCAATGAGCGGAGGCGAAACCAGCTCGTAGCCGTAGCCCGCGAACAGATCCAAGATCGTCCGCCTGATCAGCTCTACTCTTTGCGCTTCCTGCGGAAGCACATCATCCACAAACTCTGGAAGCAACCACTTTGGATGCATGACTTTTGCCTATTTAATTCTATCTTGAGGTCTCACACAGCTTCATTAACACAAAAAAAGAAGCACTACTAAACCAACGAGCATAGACGAGAGACCAAAAAAACGAATTTGCCCGTCCGACATTCTAACCAATCTTTCAAACGTATCCCGCCATACTGTCGGAGACAAGAACGGGAGCATACCTTCTATTATGAGCACCAAAGCAATTGCGGTCGTAATGTCAGCAGCGTCCAAACTCATCAAACTCTATTTTTACCACCGCCGCTGACAGCATTAACACGTCATACGACTAATTTATCTCATATGCTTGAAGAATGGAGAATCCGGCTCAACAATTAACACGTCGCTCTTATTATTAAAGGTTTCTCTGTACGCACCCATACTCTTATAGAAAGAGTAAAACTCTGGATCTTTTTTAAATGCAGTTGCATAAATAGAGGCGGCCGTAGCATCTCCCTCACCTTTAATTCTCTGAGCATCACGATATGCCTCCGCAATGATAATCTCTCTCTCTCGGTCAGCATCAGCTCGTATCTTTTCAGAATCCGCAAAGCCAGTCGACCTCAATTCATTCGCAACTCTTTTTCGTTCCGCTTCCATCCTGCGATAAACGGCGTCACTAATTTCCGTCGTCAAATCGACACGTTTCAAACGAACATCAAGCACTTCAACACCAATCTTCCGCGCATCAATGTCTACCTTCTCCCTCATGAGCTCCATAATTTCATCACGCTCACCAGAGATCACTTGATAAACAGTTCTTTTGCCGAACTCTGCCCTCAAGCTGTCATTAACCGTCTTATTCAAGCGATCTCGAGCGCGACGTTCATCACCACCCACACTAATGTAATACTGCTTTACATCAGATATTCTCCACTTAATAAACGAATCAACCAATACGTTCTTCTTCTCAGATGTCAAGAACCGCTCAGGCTCATCCGTGTCAACTGTGTGAGTTCTGGCATCAAAGAGCCTGACATTCTCAACGAGAGGCAATTTCCAATAAAGTCCTGGCTCCGTCTTAATGCTGGTAATTTCACCAAGCCTAAAGATCATTGCCTTTTGCCGCTGATCTACAGTAAAAAGTGACATGCTCGCCAACAACAACAAAAGACCAATACTAACTACTGGTACGGTGAATGAAGCTCTCATCTTGCCTCCCTATCGCGAACACGAAATGCGTTTCTAGTCCTACTTTCTTCATCATTCCCACCAATTCCCGAATCAATGTCGCTGACTTGATCCATCCCGGTATCAAAACTGCTGGAGTTTCGCGAAGATCCGGAACCAATTAATTTGTCTAGCGGGAGGAACAACAGGTTGCTGTTATCCTTCTGATCGATATACACCTTTGTTGCGTTCGTAAATATCGATTGCATGGTATCAAGATAGATACGCTCTCGAGTAACTGTTGGTGCCTTATTATACTCGGCCAAAACGCTCTCGAATCGAGCTGCCTCACCCTCTGCCGCAGCTACAACACGACCTCTATAAGCTTCAGCCTCTTGTGCAAGTCGTGCGGCCGCGCCCTGTGCTTTAGGCACAATATCGTTGTAGTAAGCTTGCCCTTCGTTCTTTTGCCTCTCTTGGTCTTGCTTGGCTTTCACCGCATCATCGAATGAAGCCTGCACTTGATCGGGTGGCTGAGCATTCTGAATAGTGACCTGACTCACAGTAATCCCAGTTTGGTAACGGTCAAGAACCAATTGCATCAAATCACGAGCGTCAACGGCTAACTCTTCACGACCTTCCTGAAGCACAAAATCCATTTTGCTTTTACCCACGATCTCTCTAATCGCAGATTCGCCCGCCTGCTTGACGGCCTGATCTGGATTGCGATTAAAGAAGAGATAATCCTCGGGATTAGTACGCACATATTGAACAGCAAACTGGAGATCAACAATATTCTCATCATCCGTCAACATGAGTGCTTCATTTGGCACCTTATTTCGAGCACTGTTTCGATATCCGACCTCAATGGTTCTCACCTCTGAGACGTTAACAATTTCTTTACTGCCAACTGGCCATGGAATATGCCAATGCGGTCCAGGTTGCGTCGTTTCTAAATGTTTACCAAATCGAAAAACAACTCCTCGCTCACTCGCGTCTACAATGTAAATACCACTGGCTGCCCATATGAGCAACGCGATAATAATCACTATACCGCCGCCAATTTGCGACAGCGGACCAGGCGACTCATTACCACCCGAGCCATTACCACCTGAGCCATTACCCTTTTGACCGAAAGAACCAAAACGTTTATTGAACCGACGCCAGAGTTCTTCTAAATCGGGGGGGCCATCATTATTATTTTGTCCCCATCTTGGGTCATTCATTGCCATAAGCTTAAATTCCAGTAGATGTATGTAAGAAATATATTGAGAAATTAATTAATCAACGACAGAGGGCGTCTTTTCAACGATGTTATTTGGCTGCAAACAGAGCAAAAGTTCAGGGAAAACATCTCGGAAGCTCGCGGCGCCCTCGCCAGTTATTGCACTTAACCTTACTTGGTTAATGTTACCACATGGAGACCTATCAATTCCTGACTTTAGGTCGGTAAGATCTATTTTATTAAAAATCGTAATCTGTGGCACATTATCTGCCCCGATTTCCTTTAAGACTGCTTGAACTTGTTCCATTTCAAATTCTCTCGATTGACTCGAGGCATCAACTACGTGAAACAAAAAATCCGAGTCAGCGGTTTCCTCTAGCGTGGCCTTAAATGCCTCTACTAGAGAATGCGGCAGATCTCTAACAAAACCGACGGTATCTGACAATACAAACTCAGTTTGATTCACATATGCAAGCTTACGAGTTGTCGTATCCAAAGTCGCGAATAATTTATCTGCGGAGAAGGCTTTTGCTTTAGTGAGTCTATTAAACAAGCTAGACTTACCCGCATTGGTATAACCAACCAATGAAATTTTAATCACGCCCCTTCTGTTTCTACTGCTGCGTCGCGTTTTCCTTTGCCTTTGAATGACTTCCAACTTGCTTTTTAAGGATTTAACACGAAAACCCAACAATCGACGATCGGTTTCTAGCTGAGTCTCGCCCGGACCTCGAAGTCCAATCCCTCCTTTTTGCCGCTCCAAGTGCGTCCAACCCCGAACTAACCGAGTTGCCAGATGCGACAGCTGAGCCAATTCAACTTGAACTTTCCCTTCATGCGTTTTAGCACGTTGCGCGAAAATGTCGAGTATCAAGCTTGTTCGGTCCAGAGTTCTGCATTTAACAATACGCTCAATATTTCTTTGCTGAACCGGCGAGATTGCATGGTTGAATACCACCAAATCAGCTTCAGTCTCCGTTACAATCTGAGCGAGCTCCTCGATTTTACCTTTACCGGCATACATCGCGGCGTCTGGACGATCTCTTTTCCCCGAGAGGATGTGAACGACCTTTGCTCCAGCACTTGTAACTAACCGACTGATCTCTTCGACCGACTCTTCAAACGACGGATCTCTAAAATCAATACATACGATTATCGCTTTATCCACGAATCATGATCATCATTTGACTGAATTTTTAAAACGATTTGAATACTTACATGGCACCTCTGCATCAGCAAAGCACACTCGCCACCCACAGAGAATAAACTTAATCCGGCTCATCCGCTGACAAGGTCACCTGTTTAGATGGAACAATCGTCGACACAGCGTGCTTGTACACCATCTGAGTAATGGTGTTTTTGAGAAGTATCACGTACTGATCAAATGAATCCACGTACCCCTGGAGCTTAATCCCATTTACGAGATAAATTGCAACCTGTACTCGCTCTTTTCGTAACGCATTTAAAAATGGGTCTTGTAACATTTGCCCCTTCGTCGACATTGTGACTCCTAACGTTTACTTATA
>MEHZ011589661.1_pt1 | contig 70039 bp, 52 predicted proteins | sample 897221 | NCBI WGS metagenome assembly MEHZ01 (sample SAMN05514161, study PRJNA337945) | marine metagenome | isolation source: marine surface water | place: Arctic Ocean | collected 2007-12-13 | reverse complement strand
CCCGTCTTAGCCTTGGTGAGCTATTACCTCACCAACAAGCTGATAGGCCGCGAACTCCTCTCCTAGCGCCAGGTCCGAAGATCCCTAGCTTTAGTTGGTCTTTTATGCAAAAGACCACCACATACGGTATTAGTACACCTTTCGGTGCATTATTCCCTACTAAGAGGTAGATTGTTCACGTGTTACGCACCCGTCTGCCACTAAGTTTTTACATGTATTGCTACGCGCAAAAACTCCGTTCGACTTGCATGTCTTAACCACGCCGCCAGCGTTCATTCTGAGCCAGGATCAAACTCTCCGAAAAGAGTTCAGAACCTAGTGATTCTTGAACTACTGGTTAGTTACCTAAGTAACTACCAATGTTTATTTTATATATTTGGAATATGTTGATTGGGGGTCCCAATCAATCGCACTAAATAACTTTCAAAGAGCTCCTCGTTTCCGAGGAAAGACGATCACCAAGCCATTTCGAAAAACCCTCGTCAACACCTTTTCTAAAAAACTTTTAGCACAGTGTTAACAGAACTTATCAAACTGACTTTCAATGAACATCCCCGGTGGATCTCAGGAGACCTGGTCAACCAGCGGGACGGCAAAACATGAAATTTCTAGCCTCCGATTCAAGAACTATTATCAAAAAACGTTGTTTTAAACTTAAATCATTATTGAACAACTGATTATGTTTACACTTTCTTTCAGTATCACGGAAAGCACTACGGTTAAATTGCTTTAGATAGCTCATAATGCCAATTTCATCCGTCGAATTCACCCGAAAGAGCCTACGTAACCCCAATCCCTGCCCCCCAGAGCACTCAGCCTTCTGAATCGTAAGCCCCTCTCGATTGTTGGTCGGAATTCTAGCGCACCCTCCTCTTGGACTCAAACAACCGGAGCATGTGGGGAGGGGGGCGTAACGCGCCTCGCTCTTACTCAAGGGATAGTCCCTCTAGCTAGGAGCAAGCATCTCAAAGATACCGGCCTTCAGAGGGGGTGTCTTCCTTTCTACCATGGCATACGACCGATTCGATGCAGGTTTCTTTGTTTCTCCATCAACGGTATCCCGATGGTCGGAGCCGAAGAGTAATCATCCGAGCGCGGTCAGAAACCCTCAGAATGCAGCGAAGGTGAGAAATACTATTGCGCCAAAAAATCAATTTTGAGCCGATTTCACCTCTAAAATCACCCAAATTGTCACTTTTTTACATTTTTTGGCCTAAAAAGGATCATTGCACCTTTTGGGTTAATTCTTTTTGAACGGCTTCTCGGGATTGGTAACTAACCCCGAGAGACAGCAACTAACTCAATTAAGGCACCCACTTTGGATATCAAACAAATCAAGCAAGTCATCGAATTGATGAAACGCGCTGAACTCAATGAGTTCTCGGTAGAAGAAGAAGGCTTCAAGCTGAAGATCCGCCGCGGACACAAAGGCGGAAGTAATGGAGCGAATCGTAATTCAGCGCCTCCCTTCGTCGTAGCAGCCGAGCCAGCGGTTCAGGCTGCCATTCCGTCGATTGCGGTTCCTGCCCCCGCGACTCTCACTACCACAGCATCGGGGGATGACGAAGTCGGAATGACATTTATCAAGTCGCCCATGGTGGGGACTTTTTACCGGTCTCCTTCTCCTGATTCAAAGGCGTTTGCCGACGTCGGGACGAAAGTGGAAGCATCAACCCTAGTTTGCATTATCGAGGCCATGAAGATCATGAACGAAATTCAGGCTGAGGTAAAAGGAACCATAGTTGAAGTATTGGCGGAAGACGGCGATCCCATCGAATACGGTCAAAAACTCTTCAAAGTGAAATCGAGCTGACGCGAAACGCGCCGCTCTCTTTCACGACCAACTCCCGCCGTTTTCGGAGCACCTCGCTTCTCGGCACGACACTTCTATTCGTATGATTCAAAAGATCCTCATCGCCAATCGCGGTGAAATCGCCCTCCGCATTGTTCGCGCTTGTCGCGAACTCGGAATCAAATCCCTTGCCGTGTATTCGGAAGCGGATGTTCAGTCGCTACACGTGCAACTCGCAGACGAGGCTATTTGTATCGGTGGTCCCAAGAGTGCTGACAGCTATCTGAGAGCTGACCGTATCATCGCTGCGGCTGAAATCGCTGATGTCGACGCGATCCATCCTGGGTTTGGTTTCCTCTCGGAAAATGCGGAATTCGCGGAGCAATGCGAATCCTGTAATATCAAATTCATCGGCCCTCCCGCCGCAGCCATTCGTAACATGGGTGACAAAGCGGTAGCCAAAGAAACGGTGAAAAAAGCCGGAGTCCCAGTCGTGCCGGGCTCGGATGGCACCGTATCTAACGAAGAGGATGCGGTCAAAATAGCCCGTGAGATCGGTTATCCCGTTATCATCAAAGCCGTGGCGGGTGGTGGTGGCCGCGGTATGCGGGTCGCCCACAACGACATCTCATTTGCCAAGGAAATGAGGGTGGCCAGCAACGAAGCCGAAAAGGCCTTCGGCAACGGCGAGGTCTACATCGAGAAGTTCGTCGAGAACCCGCGACACATCGAGTTCCAAGTCTTGGCCGATTCGCACGGTAACGTCGTGCACCTGGGCGAACGGGACTGTTCGATTCAACGTCGTCACCAGAAGCTGATTGAGGAGGCGCCATCTCCCTTTCTGATCGCAAACCCTGGACTCCGTAAGGCCATGGGTGATGCCGCCATCAATGCGACCAAAGCGGCCGACTACGAGAACGCCGGCACCGTGGAGTTCTTGGTCGATGCCAAAGGCGATTTTTATTTTATTGAGATGAATACCCGCATTCAGGTGGAGCATCCCGTGACGGAAGAAGTCACGGGTATCGATCTGATCAAACAACAGATCCTGATCGCCAACGGCGAGAAACTCGCATTCCGCCAGGAAGATATCACGTTTGAGCGTCATGCGATTGAGTGCCGGATTAATGCCGAGGATCCTGCCCGTAACTTCACGCCGTCGCCAGGGACCATTGGACTTTACTATTCTCCGGGAGGACACGGTGTGCGGGTCGATAGCCACGCCTACTCGGGATATCAGATCCCCCCTTACTACGATTCCATGATCGGAAAGCTGATCTGCTACGGTAAAACTCGAGAGATTGCGGTCCAACGCACTTACCGCGCATTGAGCGAGTATTTGATTCGGGGCATCAAAACCACCATTCCGCTGCACAAGGCCATCATGCAGGATCCAGTCTTTAAAGAAGGGAAGGCGACCACCGCTTACATGGAAGATTTCCTGAATCGCACGCCCAACGATATGTTTGATTAAGGTTGGCTGGTGGAAGGACGACTCTAGGCAAACCCAACTTGCAAATCCAGCGAAGGCGCAGCCTTGCCACGGACCGTTGAGTTACACAACACTGCCCGGAAATGCAGTCTCCCGAGTTTCCAACTTCTCCTCGTTTTGACGATCAACCCGACCTCGGGGACATTAAGATCAACCACAACGTAATCGCAGGTATCGTCCGACTCGCCGCCTTACAAGTGAAGGGGGTTTCGGGCGTTGGCGGTGGAATTGTCGACGGCATTGGGGAAATTTTCACCAAGAAGGACGCCGATAACCGCGGTGTCCGGGTGAACGAATCCGAGGATGGAGACTACGATATCGAAGTTCGACTCATCGTCGTTTACGGCTCCGAGCTCGGTCGGACCGCCTACGATGTTCAAGTCGACGTCCGAAAACAGGTCATGGCGATGACTGGTAAAGAGGTTCGGAAAGTCGATGTCATCATTGAAGGCGTGCGCATCCCCGGAGACTCCAATCAGGCTGAAGACGATCTCTGGCCAGGTAACGTCGCATCCGACTGAGTCCACACCCATTAAACTGATCTATTGTGAATTTTCTATCCGACTACTGGTTCAGTTTCCCTTCTTCTACGATCGTGCTAGGGGGAGCCCTAGCGTTGCTATTGGTGCTGATCTTTCTGCGCCAGCCCGGCTCATTGCCACTCGCGTCAAATGAAAGTGGGAAACTCATGATTTCGCGACGTGCGCTGCACCGCATGGTTGAAGCATGTTGCGAACAAGTCCGCGGAGTCGCTTCCGCCAATGCCTCGATCCGCATCCGCGGAGACCGCTTCAATACGAGCCTACGCTTGAAAATTCGCCCTGAAGCTAAGCTCGATGCCATTCAAGGCTACCTCACTCAGGAGATCACCACGATCTATCGAGAGAACCTCGGGCTCACATCCGAAATCGGACCGATCGAAATCAAGGTCGTCGGGGTCATTCCTGCCGAGCCGGGATTCTGATCTCCCCGTTTCACTACGATTCGGCCCCGCTAGTCGGTCAGTTCTAGCCCAATCCTCGCCCCTCCCCTCCTCTTCTTAGCAGAATTCGCCCAAGTCTATGGGATTTGATATCGCCATTATTAATGCGGAGTTTCCCTGGTTTTTCCCAGCTGTGACATTCCTGTTTGGGACGATGATTGGGAGCTTTCTGAACGTGGTGATTTACCGCGTCCCCACTGGTAAATCAATCGTGCACCCTGGATCTCACTGCGGTTGCGGACAGCCAATCGCGTGGTATGACAATATACCGATATTAAGCTGGTTCATTCTTCGTGGCAAAGCGCGCTGTTGTGGCAGCGCCTATTCATTTCGTTACGCGTTTATCGAGGCCCTCACCGGCGCCCTGTTTCTCGGTTGCTGGCTCACTCATCCTCCAGCCGTGGCCGCCTGCGGCATGATCCTAGTCAGTCTGCTTGTCGCAGCGACTTTCATTGATCTCGATCACATGATTATTCCCGACGGGATAACGATCTGGGGGACGGCAGCCGCAGTGCTGATTGCCGCCGCGGTCCCGGCACTCCATGGCTATTCCACGGAACCTGTCTATATGCTCGGGAGTATTCGCTCCGGATTTAGTGCGATGATTGGAGCACTCATCGGCTCCGGTGTTATTCTTTGGATCGGCTTATTGGCCGAGGCGGTTTTGAAGAAAGACGCCATGGGTTTCGGCGACGTCAAATTCATGGGACTCATTGGCGCGTTCCTCGGTTGGCCGGGAGCGGTATTCACCATTTTTGGCGGAGCGATGGTCGGCACCGTATGGTTCATGATCGCCATGCTCATTGGAAAATTAACCCAAAATAGATCCACCGCCGCACTCCGAGCTGAGACCCCCGAAGGCGAAGAATCTGAACTGGCGATGGGGGCCCAAGTTCCTTTCGGTCCTATGCTGGCAATCGCCGCTACGATATATTTTCTGGGTGGGCACCGACTCACGGAGCCGTTCCTCAATGAAATACTCGCTGCTCGGTAGCAGCCGCGAATCACTCGGCCGCTTCAACCGCGTTGAGCACCACATCGTCGTCCGAGTAAGCCACTCCATCCGGGCCCGCCGATCGTAATTCCATCTGGTGACCCGAGACCTGATGGAAAATCAGTGGAGTGCCCCACCGGTCACACAACTCCCCAGCGTCGTTAATCGCCGGATGGTCCGAGGGGATCAAATCTAGTCGCAATCGGTTTCTACCCGTCAAGGCGGCCGTAATTTCTGAGTTTAACCCTACTGGATTTCCGGTTCCGGCAAAATTTGTCTGCCACGCCATCAGGACGTCGTCGACGATACTCAAATCTTGTTCGACGGAGCCTCCCATTCGATTGAGGCCTTCTCCAACCAATCCCTCAAGGGGATCGGTATCAGATTCGACCAAGAATCGTGGACTTTCCTGCCGTGGCTCCGTTTCTCGCTTCACAATCTCAATCTGCAGTGGCTCGCGCTCTGGAGCGCTCTCGACGTAGGCAGGGTCCTCCGACGAAGGACCTGCGCGCCAAATACCGATCAGCAGGACCGCCAGCACGATTGCGGCCGTTATTACCGACCGCCGGACACTCATAACATGAAGCCCAGATCTGGTTGAGCGAAACGTCCAATATTCGGCAAGACCATCGGCATATTACTCTCACTCACCCCAAACCAACGAGCGAGGGTCGCAGCATATTCATCAACACTGGTGGTCGGAATCCAACGACCGCGACCGGTATCATCCGGACCATTAATCTCCAAAGTCGGCACCTTGCCGTAGATATCCCCGCCGCGAACGGCTCCGCCCATGACCATGTGGTGACTCCCCCAGCCATGATCAGATCCGTCACCGTTGGTATTGAAGGTCCGGCCAAAATCAGAAGCAGTGAAGGTCGTGACGTTGTTTTGGCATCCGAGTTCAACGGTAGCATCGTTAAAGGCCTTCATCCCATTTGCGATGTCACCGAGTAAAGTCGCATGAGCATCGATTTGGTTATTGTGCATGTCCCACCCACCGAGTCGGGCAAAAAAGACCTGCCGCTTGAGTCCAAACTGCGGTGCAACTGAGATGAGTTTTGCAATCATCGATAGCTGATCACCGAGACGGCCTTCGGGAAACTCAGTGGCGATCGGAGTCGCACCTTCAAGCGCGTTACCGAGAAGAGCACCGGTATCGATAGCGTCTTTGGTCAGCCCACCAAACGCTGATTGGAACAGGTTGGCATCTTCTTGATCCAATACCGATTTGAGGGCTTCGAGCCTGACCTCACCTGCGGCATTATTCGTAGTGCCACTCATGTTCACCACGCCGGTTCGGTTTACCGAAAATTGCGAAACACCTTTTCCCACCTGGAACGAGTTTTGGCCGTCCAAGCTGATCGACATCGACAGCGAGGGATTCTCATTAAAAGCATTCGTGAGGTCAGCTAAACGCCCGCCCCACCCAGTCGTGAAGGACTGATCTCCCACACTGCTTTGCCACTGCACCTGCTGGTTGTTATGGGAAAATAACTGTGGTGGAAGCGGCACGGATCGAGCCTCATACTGTGATCGATTTGTAGGCACAACCAATGTGCCTACGTTGGCCAGCAACGCGACCTGCCCCGTGGCAAACATGCTTTGAATCGGAGCCATTGAACCGTGTAAGCCGTAGCTCCGCCCATCCGTCGACAATGGCGTGATCGGTAACAGCAGCTCGCGAGGCAGCGACAAACTCGTGCGAGCTGCGGCGTAATCCGCATATCCCGTCGTATCATACGGCACGATCATGTTGTTCGCATCGTTACCTCCTTGGAGGAACAAGCACACGAGCGCCTTGTAGTCGTCACCCCCACCGTCGCCCGCTACTGCGCCCATCAGGCGCAACTGAGACATTGCAGAGAGAAGTCCCGTCGACCCAACCGCAGCACAACAAGAACGGAGAAACTGACGGCGACCTAGATCGGTGATCGGGTTGGAAGTATTCATGGGAGGCAAAATGGGTTAGATTCGAAGGTTAGCGTTGCACCGCGGCGTCGGGAATCGCCATCGCCAAGTGAACCATGGCCCTCACGCGATTGATGGCGGACGTGTTGGCTGGCAACGCATCAAAAGCCACTTTCAATTTGGCGGTGGTAGCGGCGGAAAATTGATTGGCTGCCAAATGTAGATTAAGTGTCGCGATAAGCTGATTCGCATTGTTGGCCATGCCTAGCAGGGGAGCAAAACTCATCGAAACTCCACCGGGACTGCCATAGATATGATTGTAATACATATTGACCGTAGTGATCGCGGTCGTATCCGTGAGAATCTGAAACTCCGGAGCATAAAGGCCGGCAGCCGCTATCGGCCCAGGCCGAGTGAAGTCAGGCTCGAAGTAGTTAAAGACACTCGGTGCCCGGAAGGGCTCCTGAGCGAGAAGCCCCTCCATCCCCCGAATATCCAATCGACCATCGTTGGCAGAGACGGGCAATAGGCGGAAGAGCCCGGTCAACCGCAGCATGGGTTCTTTAAGTTTACCAAACGACCCACTGGCCGCAATTTCCGCCGAACGCGCTTCATAATCGGTCAAGATCGCCCGCACAACCGCGCCGAGATCACCGCGCTGCCCCGAACCATTATCCGCAAACTTCTGGGCGACCCGATAAATATAACCCGGACTCGGGTTGCTCGTGACCAAGCGTTGAATCAATCGACGGGCGATAAACGGTCCCGTGTTTGGATGTTCAAACAGCGTGTCCAATGTATCGCGCAAATCGGCTACCCCACCCTGCCCCGCCGGCAGCACCCGTCCGGTGACAATGGTCTTCTCGCTATCATCATGAAATTGAGGGAAGAGGATCATCGGCGTGACATCGTCCCGGCCCGAACGGCGGAACTGATTGTCGTTATTAGGATTGGCCGATGCGAACGTCCATCCGGTGAAGACCTTCGCCGTCTCCTGGATCGTCTCGTTGGTATAGGTCGCGATCGGCAAACCGCGATCATTCAGTCTTAACGTGCCATCAGGTTGTAATTCGTTCAGTCCGATAGTGAACAACTGCATGACCTCCCGCGCGTAATTTTCGTCGGGTTTTGAACCCGTCTCAGGATCGGCTTTAGCATTACGCAAATGGCTCAAATAAAGCCCCATCGAGGGCTGTAAGGTCACCTTCTCCAGTAAGGAGCGGAAGTCACCAAACGCGTGATCCATCAAAACGTCGTGATACGCCGTCACGCCGTTCTCCCAATTCAGGAGCTGCGTATTTTCGATCGAGATCACGAAAATCTGACTGAGCGCGAACGCGACCCGTTGCCGCAACTGATCCTCACCATTGATCACATCTTTAAACCAAGCCGAATTGCGGTGATAAAATCCGGGGCGGGTGCCATTTCCGCGTCCGTTTGCCGGAACCGCTACAAATTCTGCGACGGTGTCAGCACTGAGATACGAAATAGGCTTCGCTTCTTGTTCATCAATCCAAGCGCTGATCCCGATAGATTTCAGTCGATCCATATCCGAGCGAATCGGGCCAAACGTGGCCTGAGTGAGGAAACGGGCCGCTTGGGTATCATCCGTTATTTCGTCTGAAGCAGCTGAAGCAGCGGCTGGCGGCTGAAATTCGGTCGAACCTGTATTGAGAATAAGACTACTCGCGATCTCTCCGGTGGGAAAATTAGCCGTTTCGATGGTCACGTAAATCCGACCTTCGCGCAGGGCCTGCACTAATTCGGCGGAGGTGAGTCCTCCCGTGGCATTAAAATCCCAACGTTCATTCACCACTTGACCATTCGCGAGACGTAACAAATCGGGACCATTATCGCCCGGAATCCCCATCCTGAGATAGGCCACGGTTTGGGGCGAGGTGAGTCCCGCAAATGACATATTGATCAACGACGTGCTGCCATCGGCTGCGAGCTGGATCGAAATCGAGCCGAATGCCGTCGATACGACTCCGGCCCCTGGACGCATATTGCCCAAAAATAATTCCCCTGGCACCAACACGATCGCGACCGTCGCCGTGGGTTGAGTGCCGGGCAAGTAACCCGAGCCGGGTTTCACCGAAAGATTCACCGTTTTACTCGACTGAGTAGAGACCGTGTTTGCGTAGGTCTGAATGCTGATCTTGGTGCTCGATTCACCCGCTGCGAAACTAGCCGTCAAAGCAACATTCACAAAGTCGGTGCCCATCACGGCCGATCCGCCAAATTCGAGTTCCACGGTTAAGGGTCCGGCTACGCTACCCGTGCGCATCAGGGTGAATTCACCAGGAGGTGTGCTAGCATCAGTATCCGTGGTGGCGACCGAAGCCGAGACACTCACCGCGGCCGCTCCAACCAGACTCAAATCGTAGACCTCGACCAGCGAGATACCGGCGGAATCGCCGACTCCACTGACTTGCATGGTGTAGGCGCCCGGGGCGAGTTCGATCAGGGCGACGGCGTCTTTGCTGCCTCGCTCTAGAGCAAAGGCTCCCACCGTTTGAAAAATTGTCTCCAAGTTTTCAGGGTTACCAAATGACTCCCAGTTATCGTTACTCGCGATTTGCACGGCATCGCCCGCCCGCACCACCGCGATGGCAGGGTCGCTCAGCGAATTTTCCACGCCAAAATTGCTGAGGGTCGGGCCGACCGCTCTTACCAAGAGTCGGCGATTTTCCGCACCTTCACCAACGACGAACCCAGAAATAACTACGGACCGATTCGATTCGATTCGTCCGCGCGTGGATAGGTTTATCAATTGGGAAAATCCGGAGAGATCATAGATCTCAATCATGCCCTCACCGTTGGCGTCGGCACCGAGCCCCGAGGCGTGCGCCGAATAGACTCCCGGCTCAAGCGTCACCACCATCGCCGCATCCCGGCTCCCAGCACCGAGCTCAAATGCCCCCACCGTGCCAAATACCTCACCCGCTGAACTCGTCCAATTATCGTTCGACGCGATTAGGTTGTTGCCCGAATCGTAAAGTTTCAGTTCTGGATCCACTAACACGCCCGAAATGCCGTAGTTTGCCAAGGTCGGGCCAATCGCTCGGATCAGCACCTGTTTCGACGCACCTTCGCTGATTACAAATCCCGCGACAAACACTTCGCTGCCACTTCCCACGAAACCTCGCGACGATAGATTCAGCAGCCGTTCATCGCCCGGCTGGGCCCACGCCGAAGCGACAATTAATAGAAAAGGTAACCAACGTAGACGACGAAACATGGCGATAAAGAGGGGGAGGGGAAAGTGGGGAGTAGGAGCGCACTTCGTTGCAGAGAGCGACAAATTAAGGCCACCATAAAAATGGGAATGTGCAGCCTGTAAACTACCTAATACGTTCATAATTTGTTAAAAAGTTAATCGAAAGCAGAATTTTACGGGGCCCAATCAACCCGCGTATGATTTGAGGTTGAGAGTTAATATTTATTAATAAAAATGACGAGGCTCCCCCCCTTCTGAACCGTGAATTCTTTGCTCCCTCCCCCCTCTCTGCTAATTCGTATTCTCAGTCTTTGCCTCATCGGCTGGATTCAACCCGTTTTCGCTGCCTTGATTGTCGAAGAATCATTCACCGACGGGTCTCTAATCGGCGGTGGTGATACGGGAGGCCTTGATTGGTTCGCCGGGACTGCTGCGACCGTTGCCATTTTGGATGACTCCGCTGGGCTCCAAGGCGGCAACGCGCTGCAGCTGATCAGCACGGGCGGGTTTTCGCGCGTCACCGGTGCATTCCCTTCCGAAGTCTCAATTTCCAGCACCGGAGATCTACTGATTTGGACTCTCAAACTGCGGATGACCCGATTCAGCGCAGCCAATAACGGAGGCATCCGTTTTGGTCTGCACCAAGATAACGGTTCGCCGGTCAACGCCGCAACGGAAGGGAACGGTTGGACCGCCAATACGGAAGGCTGGGACGGCTACTACTTTCGCGGCGGAGTCGGCGGCGAATCTGCCATGCGCATATTCCGCGATCTTAACAACGCGGGGAACAGCGCCCTGGGAGGTAGCGGCGATGTGACCGTCGGTAATGGCACCGCATGGACCCTGAACGACACCACCGCCCACACCGTCCGCATTGAAATCGAACGCCAAAGCAACGGCCAAAACACCCTCAGATTTTACTGGGACGGCGCGCTCCAACAAGAAACCACCACGGCTACCGTCGGAGGAGCACTGAGTGCCTATACGAATATGACTATTGGTTCGGGATCACCTGAACTCGATCTCCTGATCGACGATGTCACCGTGACGACCACCACGGCCGGTGGCAGCGGCACGACTCCTATCGACTTGGACGCCCGCCTCATCGATTGGACGCGCGCCGGGGTCGAAGGCGAAATTCCGACTTACGCCACCATCGTCGACTTTAATATCGCTGGCGGCGACGACACCGGACTCGTCGACAACAGCCCCCTGCTCCAGTCACTCATCGACGGCCTTACCACCGACTCCGTCATTAAATTTGGCGCCGGCACTTATCGATTCGATCGCGGAATCAATTTCCGCTCTACCTTATCCCGCAACCTTCCCGGTGTCATCATTCGAGGCGACGGCACCGGTCGCACCAAAATTTTGTTTCGCGACCCTAACGCCGCGGACGCCGGACTCTTCGATATCGCGGGCTACAATTCCGGGGCCGAAATTAATATTACCGGTGGCCTGACCAAGGGGTCCACCAACATCACCCTGGCCTCTACCAGCGGTCTCGCCGCCGGCGATTGGCTGTGGATTCGGCAAGACAACGATCCCGTCGTCATGGCCACCATCCGCGACATCCCCGAATATGCATCCACCATCGATAACGCTAATGGCTGGGCGCGGCGTGTGGTGGGTCAACTGGTGAAAATCACTACCATGGTGAGCGGTGGAGTGACCCTCGAACAGCCCCTACATCTCGATTTTACTTGGCCCAACCCTACGGCCCAAAAACTCGGCACCGTCAGCGGCGTTGGTTTCGAAGACTTCACCTTGGATAATGGCTTGGGTTCGGCGGATCGGTTCAATTTCGACTTCAGCCGCAGCGTGAACTGTTGGATCCGCAACGTCCACAGCCTCATGGCCGTGCGCTCGCACATTGCGATTTCCGGTTCAGCCAACATCGAAATTCGCGACTCCTATTTCAACGATGCCTACCGACATGACGGTGGGGGTCACGGCTATGGCGCTCAAGTTCTGGATACGGCAACTCACTGCCTCATCGAAAACAACGTATTCCGCAATCTCCGCCACGCTATGATTTGGAAGGAAGGCGCCAACGGAAACGTATACGCCTATAACTACTCGACCGATGGGAACCAAGAAGGCTCGGTCGTCGCCAAGGACATTTCCGGTCACGGACACTACGCCTTCGCCAATCTGATCGAGGGCAACATCGCTCAGTTCATCCACGCCTCCGATTTCTGGGGACCCATCGGCCCCAATAACACTTTCCTGCGCAACCGCACCACCGAGGAGCGCATTCTAATCGAGGACGGCACCAAAAACCAAAACGTGCTCGGCAACGAGCTCGTCTCGACGACCGCACCCTTTGTGGTGGTCGACGGCACTTCGACGGGCGCCTTCGTGCACGGCAATAACGAGGGCGGCTCCCTGCAATGGCGCAGTGGGGAGAGCCAAACCGTGGCGACTTCTTACTTCTACTCCAACACCCCCAGTTTTTGGAATATCACCGATCCCTGGCCATCGATGGGGCCCGAACGCACGCCTGGCACGTTCACCATTCCCGCCAAACAACGTTGGGACTCCAACCAGATGCAGCTCTTCGTCACGGGCGCGGCCACCGGCCGTTTAAGTAATCTCTCGACGCGAGGCCAGGTCCTCTCCGGTGACGACATCCTCATCGCCGGTTTCGTCGTAGGTGGCACGGCCAGCCAGACCCTACTCCTCCGGGGAGCCGGTCCCGCCCTCGATGCCTTCCTCGACCCCGACACCGTTTTGGATGACCCCAAACTCACCGTCTATCACGGATCCGAGGAGATCTTCACCAACGACGATTGGTCCACGCCGAATGACTCGGCCAACGTCGCCAACGTCACTGCCACCCTCGGTGGGTTAGCCCTGATCGAAGGCTCCAAAGACGCTGCCTTGGTCGCAACCTTCTCTCCCGGTGCTTACAGCATGCACCTCAGTGGTAAGGCGGGCTCCGGCATCGCCCTCGCTGAAATCTACGACGCCGATGGTGGGGCCAACGCCCAACTACTGAACATCTCCACTCGAGGCCGAGTGGGCACGGGCGCAACCGTCATGATCCCAGGAATTGTAGTCACCGAATCCAGTCGCCGGCTCCTGATTCGCGGCATCGGCCCCGAACTCGAAACCTCCTTCGGCTTCGCCTCCGGCACCACCCTGCCCGATCCCGTCCTCACCCTCACCAACTCCGCTGGCCAGGTTCTGGCCACCAATGACAACTGGAGCGACGAAGCCGCCTCGGTTGTCGCAGAGATCACCAGCGTAGCATCCGAAGTCGGCGCTTTTGCCCTAACCAGTGGCGGCGGCGATGCGGTCATGTTGGTGACGTTACCTCCCGGAGTTTACACCGCCCAAGTCACCGACGCGAACAACGGCGAAGGTATTGCCATCGTCGAGGTCTACGCCGTGACCGAGTAATCACCTTCCCACCACACCGCGGCTTCATCAGTTGCTTTTCCGTAAATTTTGGCTCAATCGTGGAGCCTCTTTACCGAACTGAATCTTATGAAGCGCCTCCTTCTTTCCCTCACTGCCATCGCGATAACCTGTAATTTTGCGCAGGCTCAAAACCGTATCGGCACCGGCTCCGTTGATGACCTCTATCAAACCTACTGCGCTTCCTGTCACGGCGCGAAACTAGAGGGCGGCCAAGGCAGCTCACTCGTTGATGGGGTTTGGAAACACGGCGGCTCCGACGCTGAAATCACCAAATCGATCATCGAAGGATATCCCGAGGTTGGCATGGTGCCGTGGAAAGGCGTGCTCACCGATGATCAGACCCGATCGTTGGTCATCTATATCCGCGAACAAACTCAACTCGCCGCAGCCTCCCCGACCGAAAAAGTGGATCCAGAAGGCACCGTATTCACGACCGAGCTGCATAACTTCACCATGGAGAAGGTCACTGAAGTTGAGGACACGCTCTGGTCGATGGCTTTCATGCCCGACAACTCGATCTTACTGACCCAGCGCGACGGTCCGGTCTGGCGCCACCAGGATGGTGAAAACCACCTCATCGAAGGCACCCCCGAGGTCTGGCAAAACGGCCAAGGCGGCATGCTCGAGGTGGCATTACATCCCGACTACGCGACCAATGGCTGGATCTACCTCGGCTTCAGCGAAAACATCGGCGCCCAGGAAGACGATAAAGACGCCGGCATGACCGCCATTGTTCGCGGCCGCATCAAGAACGATAAGTGGGTCGACCAGGAAGACATCTTCCATGTCCCCGGTAAATTCCACACCTCGGCCGGCGTTCACTTCGGCACCCGTTTCGTCTTCGACGACGGCTACCTCTTCTTCGGCATCGGTGATCGTGGCCGTCAGGACATGGCCCAAGACATCAGGCGCCCGAACGGCAAGATCCACCGCATTCACGACGACGGTCGCATCCCCAAGGATAACCCATTCGTGAAAAAACGCGGCGCCTACAAGTCCGTTTGGTCCTATGGCCAACGAAACCCGCAAGGCCTCGACATGGATCCCTCCACCGGCCTGCTGTGGGAGACCGAGCATGGCCCGCGCGGCGGCGACGAGGTCAACGTGGTCCGCCCTGGCGTCAACTACGGTTGGCCTGAGATCACCTACGGTATGAATTACAACGGCACGCCCATGACCGACGAGACGGCTCGCGAGGGCATGGAGCAACCTAAGCACTATTGGGTGCCTTCGATCGCGGTGTGTGGCATCGATTTCTACGAGGGTAATAAATTCTCCGAATGGACCGGCGATCTCCTCGTCTCCGGGATGGCTTCTCAAGAGCTGCATCGCCTCGTGATCCAGGACGGCAAAGTCGTGCAGGATGAGATTATCCTGAAAGGCATAAACCGGGTGCGCGACGTGCTCAGCGGACCCGATGGTTACATCTATGTCTCGCTGAACACCAAAGGTCCCAACTACGGCGAGCTTTACCGGCTCAAACCGGCTCGCTGAGCGGCGCCTTGGACCACATCACGCGCGCACCTTCGCCGGTGCGCATGTGAATAACCTGAGGGATAGCTCCCCACTGGGTCTGATAGGCTGCGCTGACTTCAGCTGCTTCCGCATCACCAAATGTTGCGTCGGTGAGCGCCATTACGGCTCCACCAAACCCGCCACCAGTCAATCTCGCGCCATAAACGTTTGGCACCCGAATCAATGTATCCACTAGGAAATCCAATTCCGGCGTGCTGTTCTCGAACGCGTGCTGCGAGCTACGGTGTGATGCGGTGAGTAATTTTCCCACTTCATCGAGATCGTCTTCGCCTAACGCGGTCACCGTCCGACCCACCCGATCAAGCTCTTCGATGATATGCCGCGCCCGTTTGGCCACGGTCGGGGACAGTTGATGCACCTCCGATTGAAATAGTTCGAGCGACGCATCAGCCAAAAGCTTCACGCCCAAGTCCGCCGCCGCCGCCATACACTCGGAGTGACGCGCACTGTAGAGTCCATCAACCAACGCATGCTTCGTAGGCGTATTGAAAATCCAAAAATGAGTATTCGGTGGCATCGGCACCGTGTAGAATTTGGGGCCCCGACAATCGATGAACACCAACTTATCCACTTCCCCGAAACCGGAGGAACCTTGATCCAAGATACCGCACGGCACGCCGACAAAATCGTTCTCCGCCTTACGACCAATTTTCACCAGGGTCTCTTTATCGACCTCCTGACCCGTCAGGCACAAAAACGCTAACGCCGATGAAAGCTCGATCGCCGCACTGCTACTCAGACCCGCGCCCGCCGGAAGATCGCTATCCACGAGATAGTCAAAACCGCCCGGCGCGGATAGGCCGAAGTCACCCAGCGCTGAGATCACTCCCTGCGGATAATTTGTCCACGAGGACGACCCTTCCATTTTAGCCAAGGCACAGCCCGTCTCGATGATCGGCGCCTCCCCACCAGACCGCCAACGTCGCCGTCCATCTTTGCGTGGAGCAATTGCCACCCACAGTCCGCGATCAACCGCCGCGCCCAAAACCGTGCCGCCATTATAATCGGTGTGGTTGCCAATAAACTCAACGCGACCCGGTGCTCGGGTCACGAATGCCGGGTCACATCCGTAACTATCGCGGAAAAGTTGGGTGATACGTTCTAACATAAGTGAAGATCGAGTGAGCTGAATCGAAAGAACCCGGTCAAAGCATTGCCTTCATGGAGTCTCACCGCTGGTCCCCGGAGCCGTTCCACCCTCAAACCCCGGCGGCGCTTCCCCTTGCGCACCTTTCATCGTGAGGCTCAAGAGATACTGCATCGCCTCCACCCGACTACAGTCGCGTTCGCTCGCAATCTGATCAGCTCGTTTCATCAACTGCTCAGCCATACGTTGAGCTTGGGTATCATCCGCTCCTAAAGAACGACAGAGACGTTTAACTTGTTCCAATTCCGACATCTTGCTCATACGTGAATCGAAATGAACTCGTAGTAAAATCTAATGATCGTTTCCGGACCTGAAGCGTTTGGTTGGCGAACACCTCAAATTGCACCACCAATCTCGCCTAGGTTGTTCACCCTATGCCAAATAGGAATATCTAAAATCGACAAGTGGACTTGAAAAAATCCCAACCCAGCATCCGTGCTTCCTGCTCGATGATGTTGTAACCACAAATTCGAAGCTCCCAAGCATTCCACTTTATTCGAAGACTACGCTTCACCTCTGACCATGTCCACCGATTCCTCCAACTTCACCGCCTTACTGGTGGATGATGAACTCTACTTCCGTCGATTCATTTCCCAAGTCATCGGCAAATCAGGAGTGAGTAACATCGTTCAGGCGGCTGATGGGTTTGAAGCCGTCACCCAATTTGAAGCGACCAAGCCCGACATGGTGATCTTAGACATCAACATGCCAAACAAGAACGGACTCGCGACGCTTAGGGACCTGCGCAAAACCTCCGATGAGGTGCCTATCTTCATGCTCACTTCCACGGCAGACGAATATATCGTTGAACAATGTGTGGTCGACGGTGCCGATTTCTTACTCCGCAAAGACGTGCCCGCAAACGAGCTCTCTCAACAACTTGGTGAACTCATCGCGGAGAACTTTCCGGATCTCGCAAATGTCACCCAGTCATGAGTGAATCTCCTCCCCCCACCAAAAGCACATCGATGGCGGATATGGTCGTCCGCTACGATCTAGCCGCCATGCAGGAGGAAATTAAACGGGACTTCACCCCGGACTCCGGCACGCATCGACTGCTCAACCAGACCGATATCAGCAAACGATTTAAACGCCGGCGCGCGGCCAAAGCTAAGCCCAAGCCCGAAGCCACATGACTGCCTTCGCCGGATACATTGAAGCAGGCCCTGCCCGGCCAGCTTCAGTTACTCGACAAACTGGGACACGCCCATTTCGACGATCACCTGTCCATCATCAGGGAAATCTCGAAACGCCATCTCCTCCCTCATTCCCGCCTTTGCCAACTCTGGGGCGACGGTATCGGGAAAGCATACGTCAATCCATTCGAGGTGCAGATCCCCGACGGCGAAGGATTTCAACTCCCCCCGCAAGGTAGCCTCGATTGCTCAAGCCATCGTCCTCCACACTCTCGATGATACCGCCACGGTCGGGATGGCCACGCCCGATAACAAGCGATTGATCGCTTCGTTTCGAAAGATTCTAGGGCGCGAAATCAGCCCGGTATTTGCTCACCCCGATGACATCACCGCCGTCATCGATCTACACTTTACCAACTAGCAAACCCTCGCTGCCTCGCTCCAGAAAGCCTGTGATAACCTGCCAACCCTCGAAGGTGGCCGCGAAATCGAATCCGATGCCGATGCCCTGCTGCAGGGAGAATCATTCAACGAGCTCTTCACCAGTATCCTGTTTACCGCTTTCGGCCGCAAAGCATCCGATATCCATTTTGAAATCGATGTTTCTGAAGGCCGCGTGCGGATGCGCATCGGCGGCCGCTTAACTCAGATCATCTCCTTACCCCGCCTCGTCTACAACGCGATGGTCGTGCGGATTAAAGTGCTCAGTGATCTGGACATCTCTCAGTCCCGCATTCCGCAGGACGGCGCGTTCGAAATCCAGTTCGGCGGTAAACGTCTCGCCCTCCGGGTTTCCACTATGCCCTCCATCTGCGGGCAAAAGGCGGTCTTGCGACTACTCGGGGCACCGGAGCAACAATCGTCACCCACGTTATCTACGGTCGGATTCTCCAACACCATCCGCCACGCGGTAAAGCGGGGCATCGCCCGACCCAATGGGATTATTTTCTGCTGTGGCCCGACCGGTAGCGGCAAAACCACCACGCTGTATTCCTGTTTGGCTGAGATCAACGAGCCCGACATCAATATCACCACCTTGGAAGACCCCGTGGAGATTCGCCTCCCTTCGATCACCCAGCATCAGGTCAACCACGGCATCGGGCTCACGTTTGAGCGTTTGCTGCGAGGCGTGCTCCGCCAAGATCCGGATGTGGTTTTGGTGGGAGAAATTCGTGACGGGGAAACCGCCACCATCGCGACCGAGGCCGCCCTGACGGGTCACTTGGTGCTCAGTTCCCTGCACACCAACGACTCGATCCAGGCCATCACCCGTCTGCTCGAACTCGGAGTGGCCGCGCACATGGTGGTACCCACTGTTATCGGTATTCTTTCTCAACGTTTGGTCCGTCGTATCTGTTCCGCTTGTAAGGAAACCTATTCTCCTTCGCGGGCAGACCTAGAACCCTACTTCAAGGACCCCGACCCCACCGACATTTTACTCTATCGCGGAAAAGGTTGCCCGCGATGCTTTGGCTCCGGGTTCGTCGGCCGCTGCGGAGTTCACGAGTATCTCGAGGTTTCCGAGGAAATGCGGGACCTCATCATCACGCGCGCTTCACCGGCAAAACTCGTTCAGGAAGCCCAACGGAGTGGCTACAGCCCCATGCGCTACGATGCCCTGAAGAAAGCTCTTGCCGGATGGACTACTTTGGAAGAGGTCGAAAAAAGCACCCTACCCGAGATGGCGTATCGCCACTAAACTAGGCGCTCTCCAGCACTTCGACAATCGCTCCACCGGGCAAACTCACCGGATCACTCGCCCCAAAATGAGCGAGATTTATCATCGCCAAACCGATCCAGCGCCCCGCATCGGTTTCGACGGTCGAGCGCAGCTCTCCCACCTTTTTTCCATTTTGATCAAGCGGTGAACCAGATTCCGACGGTGGGCAGCCCGTCCCCTGGACCTGCCGTAACTGTCGCCGCACTCGACCAGTCGTCGCCAATCGAGCCATGACCTCTTGGCCCAAATAACATCCCTTAGTGAACGAAACTCCTACTTTCTCCTGTCCCGTTTCTTGAGGAAAATCTCCCGCCCCAAGATCTTCCGGCACCTGCGGAATTCCGGCCGAGACTCGGGCCACCTCAAACCCGAGATCGCCGATAGATTGCCAGCCGTCCGGCCAGGCCGGTTCAGTCGACGCCAATAGTCTAATACTCCCCGGGGGTAACGCATTCGCCTCGGCCCATCCCATGAACTCAGCGCCGGAAGTGATCCGGTATTGCCCCAACCAGGAGACGACATCGCTTCCCGCCGCCTGCCAGCCCTTCCATTGAGGGGTCTCATCAGCCAGTTCGACATCATCCGCGATGATATAGGACTCCAGTCGATCCGTCAGTATATCCGGGGAAAGACTCCAACTCGCCAACTTCAGTTGCTCCACCGATTCGAAGATTACCACCACATCACCGAGCACACGCCCCTTTTGCGTGAGTAAAAACCCATAGCGGGCCTCTCCAACCTGCATTCCAGAAATGTCCTGCGTGATCTGCCCCTGGAGAAATTCCCACGCGTCCTCCCCCGAGGCTGAAATCACAGATTTCGGATCGGAATCACGAAAACAGGTTACTATTGCAAAACTATGTCCTTTTTTATATTTATTATTTTCAGTCACTTATGATATTTTGTGAATGTTTTTGATAACTTATGTTGACGAAAATCTCCAGGACGGCTTTGATAACAACTTAAATTTACATCTTCTACCGCCTAGCGGTAGTTTTGGGGTAACTAAGAAAGCAAATGGCCGGTCACTTAGGGGTAGGTGGCCGGCCAACTTTTTGCCCTAATCACTCGGTTCGCCAAGCTCCGAAATCATCCCACCTCGCGATTCATCGGTCTGAGCCTTGCCCCGCGCAACCCAATTCCTTCAACGTAGTCGGCTCATGCAACGCACGTCCGACATTAACGTCCTCACTACTCACGAACTGCCCTCCCCTGTACAGCTATTTGAGGAGTTGCCCAAATCCCCCGCCCAAGCGGAATTCATCACGCGCTCACGCGAAGATATCCACCGGGTCATCTTCACGGAGGATAAGCGCTTCCTCCTCATCATAGGACCGTGCTCCATCCATGACCTGGACGCGGGACGCGAATATGCCCGCCGCCTCGCCGCGCTCGCAGCTGAGGTATCCGACCGCATCATGGTCGTCATGCGGGTCTATTTTGAGAAACCACGCACCACCGTGGGTTGGAAAGGTCTCATCATGGACCCCCACCTTGACGGCACCAACGATATCGCCACCGGACTGCGCACGGCCCGAAAGTTTCTCCGCGAAGTTCTGGACCTCGGATTACCCACCGCCACCGAACTACTCGACCCGATCACCCCCCAATACATTTCCGATCTAATCAGTTGGTCCGCGATCGGCGCTCGAACCACCGAATCCCAAACTCACCGCCAAATGGCTTCCGGTTTATCCATGCCACTCGGATTTAAGAACGGCACGGATGGCACCCTCGGTTCCGCCGTCAACGCCATCAAAGCCGCCGCCCAGCCTCAGACTTTTCTCGGGGTTAGCGTAGAGGGCCGCGCCTCTGCCGTGGCCACCGCCGGTAACCCCAATTGCCATATCGTGCTACGAGGTGGATCGGGCGGTCCCAACTACTCGCCAGACGATGTGGCTGCGACCAGCGCCGCTCTCGAAAAAGCCAGTCTCCAGCCTTCTGTGCTGATTGACTGCTCTCACGCCAACTCGGCCAAACAACCCGAGCGCCAACCCGAAGTCATGGGGGAAGTCCTACAGCAAGTAGCCGCGGGCAACGACTCGATCATCGGCGCGATGGTTGAAAGTAACCTCGAAGCCGGCAGTCAATCCTTTCCCCAACCTAAGCCCGACCTGAAATACGGCGTTTCCATCACCGACGGCTGTATCGATTGGACAACGACCGAAAAACTTGTGCGCGACACCTATCAGGCACTCGCTCCACGGTTCGCCCGATCCGACGTTTAACGTTAGCACAAGTCCGGAGATTTACTCAGCGCAGATTCAGGGCATGGTGATCGCTGATCCCCATGTCGTGCCCCCACCGCTTACCTCAGGCGCTCCTGCGTCGATCTGCTTTCTTACTTCTCCTCCTCGGAATCACCCTGCCGGTATCGGCCGGCACGATCACCGGTAAAACCGCAGTTTGGCACACCCTCGCCATCACCTTCGAGGGTCCGGAAGGTCTCGAAAACAATCCTGCAACGTTCTGGGACCACCGACTCACCGTCACCTTCAGCCAAGGTGACCACCACTACGAAGTGCCCGGCTTCTTCGCCGGCGACGGCACCGCCGGCTCCACGCACGCCACTTCCGGCAACAAGTGGCGCGTTAGGTTTACTCCCGATCGCCCCGGAAAATGGCACTATGAGGCCAAGTTCTTCACCGGACCTAAGGTTGCGATCAACCCTTCGGCCGGAAAACCCGCGCACCTCAAAGCTGCCTCGGATTCCTTCACCGTAAACCCTTCCCTCGTATCTCCCGACGAATCCGACTTTCGCGGTCACGGCCGCCTTGAGTATGTCGGTAAACACCACATGCAGTTCGCCGGCTCTGGACGTTATTTTCTGATGGGCGGCGCCGGCAGCCCTGAAAACTTCCTCGCCTTCGATGGCTTCGATGGCACTTACGATTTCGCTCCAACTCCGGAGTTCCCCTCGCTTGGCAGCGATCAGCTCCACCACTACGGCCCTCACCGGGACGACTGGCGCCAAGGGGATCCGAGTTGGACCGATGAGGACGGCGACGACGGTAGGGGCATCATCGGCGCAGCGAACTACATCGCCGACCAAGGGCTCAATTCTATCTACCTCATGCCCTTCACCTATGGTGGAGATGGAAACGATGTTTGGCCGTGGGCCGATCCTCAGACTCGAAACACCTTCGACGTCAGCAAACTCGACCAATGGGAACTGGTCTTCACCCATCTCCAAAACAACGGTGTTCACATTCACCTCTTGGTGACCGAAACCGAAAATGAAAGTCTCTTTGAAATCGAAGACGGCGGCGCGCCCTTCGCCGACACCCGCAAACTTTACTACCGCGAACTCATCGCCCGCTTCGGCCATCACCTTGCTCTGACTTGGGACCTCGGCGAAGAGACCGGCTGGACCGACGAAAAAGGCGGCGAGGTCGGCATCGGCATCACCACCGCCCAGCAAAAAGCCTTCGCCAGCTATATCCGGGAGCTCGATCCCTACGACCATCCCATCACAATTCACGAAATCGAGATGGTGGAGATCTATCCGCAACTCGCGGGTTTCAACGCCGTTGAGGGGCCCGCTCTGCAACGCCACGATCACTACAACCAGCACATCATTGAACATCTCGAAATGTCGGTCGCGGCGGGCCGACCGTGGCTGGTCAGTATGTCGGAGCCGCTCGGTTGGGAGTTCGGACTGCGTCCCGATTCTGACGACCCCACCCGTGACGGTCCTCGCAAAGATGTCCTTTGGGGCGTCTTCATGGCTGGAGGTGCCGGCGTCGAGTGGTATGCCGGGTGGCAAAACAATGCTCCCACCAGTGATCTCAGCAGCGAAGATCTCCGGGGCCGAGCCAACATGTGGCGCCAAAACAAAATCGCCCTCGATTTCTTCAACGAGCACATTCCTTTCCAAGATATGACCGCGGCCAACGACCTAGTCGCAGGCGAAGAATATTACGTTTTCGCCCAGGCCAACGACACCTACCTCATCTATCTCCGTGAAGGCGGTTCGGCTCAACTCGACCTGTCCGACGCCAAGGGTTCATACGATGTTCATTGGTTCGACCCGCGTAAGGGAGGCGACCTGCAACCCGGCTCCATTCCCCGGGCGAACGGTGGATTTTTGGTGGATTTAGGCGAGGCGCCGTCCGACCCCGATCAAGATTGGGCCGTCCTACTTCAGCGGCACTGAGCCTTGGCTGGGGGCCTCAAGCCATAATTTCTCACGAATCGCGGCAAAAACCGCAATTCGTGCGTGTCGTAGGCGACCTAGATGTGGTTAAGTAACGCTTTCGTTCCTAAAGCATATGAAAGCTCCTATTCGTGTCGCAGTCACAGGTGCAGCCGGTCAAATCGGCTACTCCCTCCTATTCCGTATCGCCTCCGGCCACATGTTTGGCCCGGACCAACCGGTCATTCTCCAACTTATCGAGATCCCGGTCGAAAAGGCCATGAAAGCGCTCGAGGGCGTGGCCATGGAACTCGACGACTGCGCGTTTCCGCTGCTCAAAGATATTGTTCTCACCGACAATGGAGAGACCGGCTTCAAGGACGCCAGCTGGTCGCTCCTCGTTGGCGCGAGACCAAGGGGCCCCGGCATGGAGCGCGCCGACTTGCTTAAGGGCAACGGCGTGATCTTCACCGCTCAAGGCGAGATCATCGACCGTGTTGCCGCCGAAGACGCTCGTATTGCGGTGGTCGGCAATCCCGCCAACACCAACGTCATGATCGCCGCTTCGAAGGCCAAACGCCTCACCGCCGATCGCTTCACCGCCATGGTCCGTCTCGACCAAAACCGCGCCCAAGCTCAACTCGCCAAGAAGGCCGGAGTCGACCTCACCGCCGTGAAAGACATCTTCATCTACGGCAACCACAGTCCTTCGATGTATCCGGCCTTTGCGCATGCTTCCATCGACGGCAAGCCCGCCGCCGAAGTCATCAACGATCAAGCCTACCTCGAGGGTGATTTTTGCTCCACCGTCGGTAAGCGTGGCGCCGCCATCATCGCGGCCCGCGGCCTCTCATCGGCGGCATCCGCCGCCAATGCGTTGGTCGATCACGTGCACGACTTGATGACTCCCGGTGCCATCCACTCCGTCGCGGTGAAGAGCGAAGGCCGCTACGGTTTCGATCCCAGCATCTGGGCCGGCATGCCGGTGCGCACCACCACTCCTGGCGCGTATGAGGTCATCACCGATTACGATTTGAGTGACGCTTTCTCCCAGCAGAAGATCGCGGCAACCAACGCCGAACTCGTCGGCGAACGCGAGATGGTCGCCGACATGCTCGGCTGAGCAACCCGCTCAAAGCATCTTTCAGATTCACGGCCACCCTTCCCGGGTGGCCGTTTTTTCGGGTTACCACCTAAGGTGGCCGATCGGCCACTACCCACCGTTTCCATTTTTTGCTAGAGTGATTTCCACCCTCATCCCGCCACCTACCGTGAACTACTCCCGCTCAGTCCTCCTGCTTTTTAACCTTTTCATCGCCGACTCCGTCCGCGCGGACTACGATGACATTGTCTCGTTTTTTAATACCCTGCACGGCTCGGGCCACGCGGCACAATTTCCGGTTTCAAGCGGATCGCTTGATGACTTCGAATCCTCGTTTGGACCGCGCAACAAATCTGGAAGCGGCAACTACGATTAGCACCGAGGATTTGATGTCGACGGCACCGACATGAGCTCCCCGATCGTCGCCCCGCTGGACGGATATTTTTATGATTATCGCACGACCTCTTCAGGCGGAAATATCGTCATTCTGGAACACAACATCTCCGAACTGGGCGGAGGTGCTCTGACCTACAACGACAAGAGTGTGACGAAATTCTACACCTGGTATCTCCACTTGTGGGACGACGAAACCGCCGCCAACGGAACCAGCACCGACGACCTCGTTTCCGGCTATACCAAGGGGGACGCCATCTCCCGCGGAACCCAAATTGGCGTCATGGGACAATCGGGAACCACCACTAATACCCATCTTCATTTTGAGGTCCGCATCGGCACCAATAATTCCCTTGAATATCAGACCAATAATCCGGGCAGCAACCAGTGGGGGTTTGATCCCCACCTCAATCCCATGCTGCTTTTCGCTCCGAGCGGATACACCCAATCCTTAAAGCCAATCCGCCGGCACGATCGGCTCCACCGACCTCACTTTCGACTACACCATAAACGACGATGACTACCCCGTCTTCAACACCGTCTCCGCCCTAATCCGCAATACCATGACGCAGGCAGAAATCGCCTCTCATGTTTTGGATCTCAACCAACGCACCGGCTTCGATGCAACTTCCACCGATGATCTCGACACGCAGGTAACGTCCCTACTCCACATCGTGCCGTCATTGGGCCCGTTCAGCACGACCGACTGGGAAACCCATTTTATTGTGCCCGAGTCCTGGTTGAGTGGAAACTATGACCAGGGCTACGAACTCGTTATGACTGCCACTAACATCTGGGGCACGAGTGTGAGTTCAACGGTCGCACTTTCGTCCATCCCCGAACCCGCCCAAGCCGTCAGCCTTTTCGGGGTGATTGCCCTAACGAGCGCTGCGATGCGCCGGCGCCGGCGTCAGGTGTAGCAGCTCAGTCCTGACCTCGGGGCTACCCGCTTCGCGACGGTTACGGCAAGCGGGGATAAGTCTCGTCGCCAAAGACAAGATCGCCCGTCGCACTGCGTTCGATCACGGCGCCATTACCCAGCACCAACACCACCAAACCATCGCATTGACCAAATAAAATAGCTTCGTCCATGAACGGCTCCGGATCGAGTCCTTCATCGGTGACTTCGAAGACCTTAAAGCGATCGGCTTCAATCAAGTATAAGACATCACCGTCTTCTTCCACCGCACCATACCGGCCCGCAAATTGTTCAGTAAATGTAGCCACTCGCGCCGAATCGCTCACCAAGGTGACTCCCTCCGGACCCTCGGGCTGAATCGCTCGGAATAATAGGAAATCAAAGACCAATGCCAACGTCACCAATAGGATCGGCGAATTGAGAATCGCCCGCGCCTTGGAAGTCCTGACCACGACTTTTTCGGTCTCAACAACGTCCTCCGGAGAAAATTCGTCGTCGAGAAATTGCACGATCTCCTCAGGCGAGCGCATCAGCTGCGAATTTTCCGAAGCCGGCGACTGGATCATGAAAAGTTGGCCGGCTTCATTACGCACTGTGAACTCACCGTTGCCTTCTATTTTCAATACTGTGGTAGCTTTGGCATCGAGTAAATCGATGGTCGGGACGGCCTCGAACGATCGCAAACGCACGAGCAAGTCGGCGGAAATAATCGGCGTTTCGGGGTGGCTTTGATCGGCAGCAATCTGACCACAGTCTTCACTGAGGTTGTTGGCTTGATAGGAAATTTTAAGAGCAGTCATTGGGGTATCCTCAGTTTTCCAAGATATAGTAGATACGTGACCCACCGTTTCGGACCTGCACGGCTCCGGTGGTCGTATTCCCGTCGTCGATGGCCGCATCGATCGCGCGTAATTCTCTCATCTTCAAATTCGATCTCAGGATCATGATCGCGCCATGATGGCCGCTCCGTCTATTACGCCGGAAATCATCCCAGGAATAACGTCCTCCCAGCGGTGTCGTGCGCTGCCACGTTTCTGAACTGATGTAGCCCTCCATGTTTGGCGGGAATCGATCACGGTTGCGCTGATTTTTAGGGAAGATGCCGTTCTCTTGGGCGTAACGGAGAAAGCCTTCGGAAAATACCCGCGCATCGTTCTGGAAGGCCGACGCCTTCGTGCGTAACCCAGCGCTTCTGAAGGAAGGTAATGCTAAGCTGGCCAAAATGCCAATTAACGTCACCACCACCATGATTTTTACCAAAGTAAAACCCCGGGTCTTTTGGACGGTCTTCGTACGGAAATGATGGGATCCATGCACCAGCCAGGCAACTCTCCTGCTACGAGCCGTTTACCCTTAAAGTCTCGCGCCCGTTGCCTCCTTACGCGGCATCACCCCAGCAATCCATCCAACACCGAGTTCTTGCTGATCACAAACGCATGCCGCACCGCTGCAAACGCCTCTACCAGCTCCGATGGTCCCCCGGCCCGAGGAAACTCCATACTAAGCGACGAGCCGTCGCAGTGCACCTCCGCCTCGATCCCCTTAACCGTAAGCGTGCAACGGGCGTAATCCGAGCGGTATTCGATCGCCAACCCGGTCGCACCATCCAGCTCCTCCACCGCATCGATAACCGCCTCAACCGACACTCCTTTAATCAGGTCGAAAATAATTTCATTAAATTGTCCGGCAAACATGGTCTCGAATCGCTCGTCGCCCAAGCGCTCCGGCTTGAGTTGATGTAACACCGTCGATTTAACATAAGCTCCTGGATCTCTGTTGTTTAGGCGGTAGTTTATTTCAAAAACAAAATCCACTGCCGAAAGCACCGCCACTGACCCGGTCACATCGAGCGTCACTTCTTTTCGTTTATACGACAATTCAGACCGCGCCTGCTGAAACCACTCCTCACTTTCATCCGTCAACTCCTCGGCACACAGCCTTCCTAGAAACGCCTCCGTCGCCGCATTCACGGAATCCGGCACCGAATGCATCCCTTTTTTGAACCCCGACAACAGTTTAACTTTCCCGAATTCACCGCCGCCCAACAGGCGCACGGCCGCCACGTAGGTTTCTGGGTCTTCCGATTCGTTCGCCATTCCCCTCCACGCAATCCGACCATTCGCCCCTGTCACTCGTTTTTTTTACCGGTTAACCCGTAATTTCTTTCTAGGAACCGTGTAATTGACCAACGTTTAACCTCTTCTCTTTCACTACTCGAGCTCACTCCCCCTCTTCGTGTCTGCATCCAAGTCTTCCTCCCTTTTCTCGACAACTAACTGGCCGCGAGCGTTCGCTGTCGCTCTGATCGCAGCGTTTCCGCTTTTCCAGACCGGCTGTAGTAAGGCTGAACCCAAATCAACCGAAGCCAAGGCCGAGTCCGCCGCAGCCAAAGGCGCCGGTGGTGCTGGTCGCGGCCCCGGTGCCGCCGATCGACGCGAGGCTGACCCCATTCCCGTCCAAGTGGTCTCCGTCACCCGCGGCCCCATCTCAGCGTCTCTCGCCTTCAACTCCACCCTCGAAACCGAGTCCGTCGTCGATATCTACCCTCGGATCAACGGCCAGGTGGATCAGCTCCTCGTCGAAGAAGGCGATTTTGTGAAGGCCGGCACCCCTCTCCTTAAAATCGACGACCGCGAACTCCGGGTCGACGCTGACGAAGCGCGGGTCACCCTCGAACGTGAGCAAACCGACTTCACCCGCACCGAAGGCCTCTTCAACCGCGGCCTCGTTAACGAGCAAGACTATGAGAACGACCGCTTCGCCCTCAGTCAGGCTCAACTCCGCGCCGATCGCGCGAATATCCGCTACGACTATGCTACCGTCGTCGCGCCATTTGATGGGGTGATCTCCGAGCGTGAGGTTCAAGTCGGTGCCCGCGTCGCCACCGGCACCAAACTATTCTCGTTCGTCAGCCTCAAGGACATGGTCGCCAAGGTCTTCGTGCCCGGCCGTTACCTCACCTCCGTCAGCGCCGATCAATCCGCCGAAATCACCTCCGAATTTATACCGGACGCAACCTACGCCGCTTGGGTCAAACGGATCAGCCCCATCATCGATCCCGCCAGCGGCACCTTCAAAGTCACCGTCGGCGTCCGCAAGCCCGATGCCGCTATCGTCCCCGGCCTATTCGTTCGCGCTTCCATCACCACGGAAGAACGTCCCGACGCCCTACTCATTCCCAAACGGGCCGTCGTCTATGAAGGGGGTTCCCAATACGTGTTCACCGTTCGCCAAGGCCGCGCCAAGCGCCTCCCGCTCGACGCCGGATTTGAGAATCAAACCATGATCGAAGTCCGTTCCGGACTCGAAGAAGGCGACGAAGTTGTCGTCCTCGGACAATCCGGCCTGAAGGACAAATCGCCCCTTAAGATCGTAGAACCCGTAGCTGAAACCTCAGCTGACGAAGAAGAGTAATCCCCCCTACCCCTGCCGTCGTGCCTCGTCCTAAATTTAACCTCGCGGATTCTGGATTCGCGTTCACCACGCGCCGTCCTGTCGCGATTCTGATGGTCGTTCTGGCCGTCTCCGTCTTCGGCTGGGTCTCCTACAATCGCTTGGCTCTCACGCTCATGCCCGACATGAGCTACCCCTCTCTCACCGTCCGCACCGAATACACCGGTAGTGCACCCGAAGAGGTTGAAACCACCATCTCCCAACGCCTCGAACAAGAGCTCGGTATCGTTTCCGGCCTCACTTCGATCAGCTCCATCTCCAAGGCCGGACAGTCCGACGTGATTCTCGAATTTGGCTGGGAGACCGACATGAATGTCGTCGCCGCCGACATTCGCGAAAAGGTCGACCGGGTGCGACTTCCCGAGGACGCCGAGCGTCCCATCCTTCTACGCTACGACCCGACCCTCGATCCCATCCTGCGCTTTGGCCTCGCCGGCCCTCAGTCGCTCTACGAGCTCCGTTACGTATCCGAGTATGATATCAAACGCCGGGTCGAGTCCCTCGAAGGCGTAGCCGCGGTCAAAGTCAAAGGCGGCCTCGAAGAGCTATACCTCGTCGCCATCGACGAATCCCGCCTTTCGACCCTCGCCCTCGATATCAATCAGATCAATCAGCGGCTGGCCCAAGGCAATGTGAACATGCCCGGCGGCAACCTCCGCGAGGGCCAAACCGAATACCTCATTCGCACCATGAATGAGTTTCAGTCCTTGGTCGAAATCGAAGACCTGATCATCGCTCGCCAAGGTGGCGTCGATATCCGCCTCCGCGACATCGGCACGGTTTCGCGCTACCACAAGGACCGCGAGGTCATCACCGCCGTAAACGGTCGCGAGAGTATCGAACTCGAGGTCTACAAAGAGGCCGATGCCAACATCGTCGAAGTCGCCCGCCGCGTGACCGATTCCATTTACGGCACCGAGGAACAACGCGCCTACGTCGCCACACTTCCCCCCGGCGCCACCGGCCCACCTGAACCCAAAGTCGAACCCAACGAAAAGGAACACGAGGTGAATCAAGCTCGCGGTGGCGGCGAACGCGGTCGCGGTGGCGAAAGAGGCGCAGGACGCCAACCCGGCGGTCGCAGTGGTGGTCCCGGCGGCCTCAGCGAATCACGCCGCGCCGAAGCCGCTCGAGTGGCCGAGTATCTGCAGATGACCGACTTCGTCGCGTATCAACTTCCTCCCAACGCCGACTTCCAGACTCTCGCCGATCAGTCTATCTTCATTCGCAACTCCATCGATGAAGTTAAGAATAACGCCATCTTTGGCGCGATCATCGCGATCATCGTCCTGTTCGTTTTTCTGCGCAATCTAGCCCAGACCCTCATCATCGGAGTTTGTATTCCGATCTCTATCGTCGCCACGTTCGCGCCGATGTTTGTCAGCGATGTCTCGCTCAACATCATCTCCCTAGGCGGTCTCGCACTTGGCGTCGGCATGTTGGTCGACAACGCCATCGTGGTGCTCGAAAGTATCTTCCGTTGTCGTGAGGAAGGTGACGAACTCTCCACCGCGGTCGTCCGCGGTGTGAGTGAAGTCGGTATGGCGGTGATCGCTTCGACGGCCACCACCGTCGCCGTGTTCTTGCCGATCGTCTTCGTTGAAGGTGTCGCCGGACAGATCTTTGGCGATATGGCGCTCACCGTCGTTTTCTCACTACTCGCCTCGTTACTCGCCGCGTTGTTCTTCATCCCGATGTTAGCCTCCCGGGACTTCTCCAACCGAGGGAATCCCCTCGCGGGCGAACTCGCCGATCGCGCCTTCCTCCAATTTCCTCGCGCGGACTCTGATCAATCATGGTTCATCGACGCACGCAACGTCGTCGCTTCCATCGGACTGCTGATCGGTCGTAGCCTGCGGGCCTTGATAATCCTAGTGGTCGGATTGCTCAAGATCGTCGGAGCCATTGTTTCCTTGGTTTTACTGCCCGTCCTGAGACCGGTGAGGCGGTTCGACCCCATCGCATCATTCTTCGGCGTTGATCGCCTCGGGCCGTTGCAGGGTGTTCACGTCTGGCCTGGATTGCTACAGGTCACGGCCCTCGCTGACTTCAATTCGAGTATAAATAAATTCGGGCGCTGGAGCCGAGATGGCAGCAATCTCTTGGCCAAGACGATCCGTTGGCTGTCTACCCCGGTTGCCCTCGTCTTCCTGCTGTTGCGCTTCGTCTTTTCCCTGATTATCCGCGTGGTCAGTGTCACGTTGCAAACGTTGGCGATTATTCTGGTCGCGATCGTCTTGGTCACAGCCCGGACCATCGCAACCCTGCTCGCGCCGCTGATCCTGCCTATCGTGGCTGGCATCAATCATCTTTTCAACCAGGTGCAAGCCGCTTACCCAACCGTGCTGCGGACCGCACTGAAAAACCGTTGGCCCGTGATGCTCGCAGCCGTCGCGGCCTTTGCTGCTTCGTGGTTCTTGCTGCTACCTAAACTCGGGCAAGAACTCATTCCTCAAGCGCGCCAAGGTGAATTCAATCTCGATATCACTTTGCCTGTCGGCACGCCTCTCGAGCGCACCTACGAAGTCGGACATATTCTGGAGGCGGATATCATGACCGACCCCACGGTCGCTTTGGTTGCTCTTACTGCCGGAGCTGAAAACAACGCCACCCGCGTTGCCGAAGCGGGCGAACACACGGCTCGCCTGACCGTGCGACTGAACCCCGATCTTGGTCCTACCGCCGAAGACGCCGCCATCAATCGGGTCCGCGAAAAGTTTCGCGACTTTCCCGAACTCAAAATCGAAGTCTCTTACCCCGCGCTCTTTTCGTTCAAGAGTCCCATCGAAGTTGAGGTCCGTGGATTTAACCTTGATACCCTTAAATCGATCGCCCAAACCGCCGAAGCCCGTCTCTCGGAGATTCCTGGCTTAGTCGATGTCCGTTCTAGTCTGCAATCGGGCAACCCCGAGATTCGCATCATCTACAACCGGGACCGCCTTTCCGAATATGGTCTGAGTCTGCGTAACGTCGCCGAACTCGTGCGCAACAAGGTACAAGGTAACGTCGCCACCGAATACCGCCAATCCGAACGCCTCATCGATATTCTCGTGCGTCTTGAAGAATCCGATCGCCTCGGCCTCACCGAGCTCGGTGAACTCGTGGTCAACCCTCGGGGCAAAATTCCAATTCCGCTTTCCGCCGTCGCCGACCTTCAGGTCAATGAGGGTCCGAGCGAAATCCGACGGATCGACCAAACCCGGAGCGCAGTGATCTACGCCAATCTCGATGGCGCCGATCTCGCCTCTGTTTCTCGCGACATCGAGGTGGCCATGCAAAGCCTCGAATATCCTCAGGGGTTTGACTACGCGATTTCCGGCCAAAACGAGGAGATGCAGACTTCCATCAACAGCCTCATCATGGCCTTCGCCCTCGCGTTGTTCCTCGTCTACATCGTCATGGCCAGTCAGTTCGAATCCATGGTGCAGCCGTTCCTCATCATGATGACCGTGCCGCTGGCCCTCATCGGAGTGATTTCAGCCCTTTATGCCACCGGCACGGCCGTTAGTATCATGGTCTTTATCGGTCTCATCATCCTTGCCGGCATCGTGGTCAATAACGCCATCGTGCTGATCGATTATATCAACACGCTGCAATCACGTGGCCTCTCCAAGACCGAAGCCATCGTGGGCGCAAGTCGCGCGCGGCTTCGCCCAATTCTGATGACAACCTTGACCACCGTGCTGGGCCTCACGCCCATGGCGCTCGGCCTGGGTGACGGTGCCGAAATTCGCACCCCCATGGCCGTCACCGTCATCGCCGGTCTCAGTGTCTCCATGCTGCTCACGCTGATCGTGATTCCGATTCTCTATTTTCAGTTCACCGCCGAGCGCCAGCCCGAAGAACCCGTAGCATAATCTAAAACACCACGCCCCCCTCTTTCTCATGTCACGCCGCGAACCCATCGCCTACCGCCTGCCTCTTTTCTCGGTCACTCGTCCTGTGACGGTGGTCATGATCTTGTTCGCAATTTTGGTATTAGGCTTCATCGCCAATTCGCGAATCCCCATCGCACTCTTTCCGGAAGGAATGGAGAGAAAGAGCCTCAGTATCTACGCCACTTATCGCAACTCCAGTGCCCGCGATATCGAAGAAAAAATTGCCCGGCCGATTGAGGATATGGTTGGCACCGTCGCCGGTGTGCGAGAAATGAATAGCTACATCGGGTCGGGCCGTGCCTACGTGCGGGTGAGTTTTCAAAACAACACCGATCTGCAAACCGCCTACGCCGATCTACGCGACCGGATGGACCGTCTGATGCCGGAAATGCCCGACGACTTGGAACAGATCTACGTGCGTCGCTTTGATGAGAACGACATCCCCATCATGTATCTCGTGCTCCATATCCCGGATACAATCACCGACAAATATCACGTCGCCGAGACCTTGATCGCGCCCGCCTTTCGCCGGGTCGAAGGCGTGGGTAACGTCGAAATCAACGGTATCCGAAGCAAAGAAATCCAAGTCGAGCTAATCGAAGAACGAATCCACAGTCACCGGATTGATCCCAACCGCATGATGAACATCATGCGGACCCAAAACTTCTCGTTGCCCAACGGCTTCATCGTGGAAGGTGGTCGCAAGGTCTATGTGCGTTCTGTCGGCCAGTTCGAAACCGTGCAGGAGATTCGCGACCTCATCATCGATGAAGAACACCGTCTCACTCTCGGTGATATTGCCAACGTTGTTTACGCTTCCGACGATGGAGACTCCGCCTATCGCATCGACGGTCATCCCGCCGTCGGCGTTGAAATCACCCGGGAGTCTACCGGCAACATCGAGCAAATTTCTCGTGGCGTGATCGCCGCCATCGAAGAACTTGCCACCCACCCCCAGCTGGAAGGACTCGGGCATTCGGTTTTCTTCGACCAAGGGAAACATGTTCGCGCCTCGATCGGGAATCTCAAATCCACCGGACTTTGGGGCGGGTTGTTTGCGGCGATCGTCATCTTCTCGTTTCTCCGTGCCCCCCGCATGACCGGGATTCTTACCCTCGCTATTCCGCTCTCTCTCCTTTGCACCGTGATTGTGATCTACTTCATGGGTTGGTCGCTGAACATGGCCACCATGATGGGACTGCTGTTGAGCGTCGGACTCGTCATCGACAATGCCATCGTCATTGTTGAGAATGTCTACCGCAAACGCCAGAGCGGCATCGATCGAACCGAAGCCGCCATCAATGGCGCAGGCGAAGTTGGCCTCGCGGTCACCATGGCCACCCTGACCACCGTCGTCGTTTTTCTACCGCTCATTCTCATGAGCGACAAAGCCGAGTTTTCGTTCTGGATGCTACGTATCGGCATCCCCGTGGTCATTTCTTTACTCGCTTCACTGTTCATTGCGCTTGTCTTCATTCCTCTCGCGACGAAACGATTTTCGCGCGGTCACACCCACCATGAACCCAAAACCATCGGCTGGATTCGGCGCCACTATACCAGCTCGATCACCTGGGTGCTTGCGCATCGCATCGAGGCCGGACTCATCGTGCTACTCGCTTTTTCGACCATCGCAATCCCCGTGGGAGGCGTAAAGCAATCCTCCGACGGTGGCGGTAGCGGTGGGGACAATGACAACGTCAAATTCTACTTCGAACTACCGACCGCCAATACTCTCGAAGAAACCACGACGTTCATCTCTCGCGTAGAGCAATACCTCCTCGCCAATAAGGATCTCTACAACATCGCGTCTGTCGAATCGAGCTACCGCGGCGACAACGCCCGCATTCAGGGGCGCTTCAATGACAACGAGCCTACCGAGTGGTATGAAGTCGTGTGGCATAACATCATGGTGGGAACCGGTCAGCGTGAGGAACGCATGACCCGCACCGAAATCGTTGAGCACTTCAACCAGAACTTCGAAATACCTCCGGGGATCAGTCAGCGCAAATCTCGCCGCGGCAGTAGTGGCGGTGACGGCGACACTGGTATGGTGGCCATCTCTCTCTACGGCGACGATACCGTCACCTTGATGCAATACGCCGAACTGGCCCGAGAGCGCCTACTCACCATCGAACAGGTCATCTCCGTCGAGACCTCCATGGATCGAGGCGGGAATGAAGTGCAAGTCGTGATCGATCGCGAACGTTCACTCGAACTTGGCGTGAACCCCCGCGACGTATCCAACGCCATTTCCTACTCTATGCGGGAACGCGACATCGGCCGTTTTTATACCCCCGATGGGCGCAGCGTAGATATCGAGATCGAACTCGACAACGCTGAGGATGCCAACATCGATACGCTCAAATCCATGACCTTCCCGACCGACGGCGGTCGCGAAGTGCCTCTCGAGTCGGTCGCCGCCCTCAAAATCGAAAAAACACTGGGCCAGATCCGTCGCGAAAATCGCCAGACCACCTTGACCGTCATGGCCCTCACCTCTCGCCGCGACACCAACGTAGTCTACGAGCAACTCGATACCGCCATGGCTGATTTCGAAATGGCCCGCGGCTATCGCTGGGACAAAGGCGTGCGCTTCACCCGTCTCGAAGAGAACAACGATGCGATGATGTTCGCCGCCGTGCTTTCCGTCACCTTCGTGTTTCTACTCATGGGCGTGCTCTTCGAATCGTTCATCCTGCCTCTCGCGGTCATCGTCTCGATTCCGTTCTCTCTCCTCGGGGTTTATTGGGCGCTCTACATCACCGAGTCAGATATGAACATGATGGCCATGATCGGCATGGTCATCCTCATCGGTATCGTGGTGAACAATGCCATCGTGCTCGTCGACCTCACTAACCGCCTGCGCGAAGAAGGCATCGAACGGGTACAGGCCCTCATCCAAGCCGGCGGCCAACGGCTGCGCCCCATCCTCATGACGACGTGCACCACCGTTTGTGGTTTGCTCCCCATGGCCCTAGGAAATGCAGAGATGATCGGTCAGCCCTACTCACCCATGGGACGCGCCATGATCGGCGGTCTGATCACCTCGACGCTCCTCACGCTGCTCATCGTGCCCCTCTTCTACATCCTCCTCGACGACCTCAGAACCTTCGCCGGCAAAGTCGCCCGCAGCGCGATCTCCCGGACGGGATCCACCCCCGCCGCCTCCGAAGTCAACGCCCGCGACTCGGTCTAACGACCGCGGAGCAGATCTTTCTCTTTCTCTTTCTCGAATCGCTGCCTCACAGCCGGTCCGAACGAAAAGTAATTGAGCATCATACCCAACATTCCGAGTTAGGGCGCCTGTCTCGCCATTGGCACGCAAAGCAGGACGACGGCGGATGACCGTAAGCGTCCGTTCTAGCGCGTATAGCGGAAAAGGGATCCCGGCTGGTAAAGTGTGGGCATGACAAAAATCGAAGCAGAGCAGATATACGTGTATGGCGGAGTAGTGGATTTAAGGAAGGGCCCGGATGGATTGCGGGCCATGTTGGGCGAGACGGAGACGGAGGTGTTCTACGTGTTTTCGAATCGGACGCGTGCGTTGCTGAAGTTCTTGTCGGTGGATGCGACCGGTGTTTGGTGCGGGACCCGGCGTTTGCATCGTGGCGGGTTTGTGTGGCCGGAGAGTCCGAGTGGGCGTGAGCGACTTACGTGCAAAGAACTGGCGTGGTTGATCGCGGGTGGAGACGTAAAAAAGATGCGTCGCGGACGAACTTTATCTGGCCAAATGGACCCTTGATAGTATCGTATCCATATAGTGCTTACGACGCTCGAACAGACTCAACTTAAAGCCCGCAACGGACAACTCGAAGAGGAGTTGAGTGATCGGGATCGTCGGCTCGAACGATTAGCAGAATCCCACGCGAAAAAGGAGCGTGAACTGACCCAAGCGAAGCGAGAACTGGAATCAGAGTTACTTTACGTGCGCCGTCAGTTGGAGGCGCTCAAGCGCAAGCTGTTTGGGCAATCACGCAGTGAGCAAGTCAGTGCGGCGCAATTGCAGTTGGCGTTACAGGAACTCGAACAGGAGGCCCTGGCCCAATTAGCCGCGACTAGGGAGGTGGTCGGCTACACGCGTGAACGTGCCCGGCCCGAGGCTGCGGCGACGAAGCTGCCCGAGGAGCTTGAAACGATCACCGAGGAGATCATCCCTGCGGAGGTGCAGGCTGAGCCCGAGGCGTTTGAGCGCATCGGCGAAGAGGTGACCGAGGAACTCGATGTGTTACCCATGAAGGTGATCCGGCGTCGCATCGTGCGTCCGAAGTTTAAGCGCAAGGTGGGAGCAAAGACCGAGATCCTCACCGCCCCGCTGCCAGCTCGAGTGGTGCCGGGAGGACTGCCCGCGGCGGGCCTGATCGCGTTCCTGCTCGTGGCGAAGTATGTTGATCATCTGCCTCTTTACCGCCTAGAGAAAGCCTTCGCTCAACGCTTTGGGGTGAAGCTGCGGCGTCAGCGCATGTGCGACTGGATGGGGTATGCGATCGAGAACTGGCTGGCGATCATCTACCACTCGATTCGACAGGGTTTGATCGGGGGAGATTACCTGCAGATCGATGAAACGCCGATCCGTTATCTGGATCCAGATCGCAAAGGTAAAAGTGCGCGCGGTTACCTTTGGGTATATGGACAGCCGAAGGGAGACATCTGCTTTGATTGGGCCCTAGGCCGAGGCAAAGCCGCGGCCGAACCGATCGTGCGAGAGTTTACCGGCGTGCTGCAAAGCGACGGCTACGCCGTCTACGACAGTGTGTGCGCCTCGCGGGAGATCACCCAGTTGGGCTGCTGGGCGCACGCGCGGCGACGGTTTTATCAAGCCTACGAATATGGCGAAGAAGGCGCCGCGCATTACTTGCTGCTCATCCGCGAACTCTATGCGATTGAAACCCAGATGGAGGAAACGTGGACGCCCGATCAAGTCGCCACGCAGCGCCGTGAAAAGAGTGTGCCGGTGCTCGATCAAATCGCGCAGTCATTGGCCGAAGATGCGCAACGCTATCTGCCCAAAACCAGCATGGCCGATGCGATTGGCTACACCCGATTACAGTGGTCGAAGCTAACCGCCTACGTCGAGCACGGCCAAGCGCGCATCGACAACAACCTGACCGAACAAGCCATCCGACCCACCAAACTAGGAATGAAGAACTGGTTGTTCATCGGACATCCTTCCGCCGGAAAACGCGCCGCCATGATCTACACCATCCTGGAATGCTGCCGGCGACACAAAGTCGAACCCTTGGCTTACCTCGACGACATGCTTCGACGCTTGCCGGCCATGACCAATCACGAGGTTGCCAAAGCCAAACTGTCCCCTCGCGATTGGACGCCCCGCGCCTGATTAGCAACCCCTTCCTGATACGCGCTCAAACGGACGCTTACGGATGACCGCCGGGTGCGCCGCAGTGGAGTGGCTCTCAGAGGCAGACGCGGACCGGACAGAGCCGGTCCCTCCCATTTGCCCCGGGGAGGGACGACCGCCGTGTCGTCCGCGTCGGCGCCTTTACTTCGCGCTCACCAGCCTCAATTTCGTCAGGCGGCCTGACTTATTCCAATCTTGGATGTAGAGGTTGCCATCCGGATCAAAACTCAGGCCGTGCGGAGCGGAGAAGATTCCAGCAGGCACATCTTCCAATTCTACTTTGTAATTCGCCCACTCTGCTTTGTCTGGGTTATCACCCAGGAACGCGACCGGTGCGCCAGTAAGATCGATGATCGTCACGCGGGCTTCGAGCTCAGCCACCGCCACGTAGTCGCCGTGAAAGGAGATCGCACACGGACGGCGTAGGTTTGTCGCAAATACGCCGAGAAAATTGCCCTCGAGGTCGTAGTGCTTGAGACGGCGGTTTTCGCGATCAGCAAACAGCAGGCGGGGCTCATCAAAGCGCGTGTCCAACGCGACTCCGTGCGCTGCTTTGAATTGTTCAAGCGACGTGCCCTTCGAGCCGAACGACTTCAGCAACTTCCCGTCCGCACTAAAGATGTGGATAATATTCGAACCGTATCCCACTGCAGCGATGATGCGTCCGTCCGGCGTCACGGCCACGGCGGTGAGTCCCTTGAACGTGCCTTCGATGGGTTGCTCAGGGGTGTCGGCAATCTCCAGCACGAGTTTTCCATCAAGCGTGATTTTGACTACACGCTCTTTGGCCAGATGGGCGCCATAAAGAAACTCCACTCCGTTCTCCTCCCGGATGCTCAATGAATGCACCCCCTGAAACTCTTCGGGGAAACTACGGATAAATTTCCCGTCCTTGGTGAACTCACAAATTGCGCGCGGATTGTTGGTCGATACGAACACGTTGCCCGTCTTACTCACCGCCACTCCTCCGTGGGTAGGTCCGAGTAATTCGCCATTGGGCATCGCTCCCCAACCCGGCACCGTCTCGTAGCGATGCGTCCCATTACCCGTTTGCACCGCCTCGGTGATGTCGGACCCTGGTTTCTGATCGTGATCAGGGTGGGCGACGGCCGAAACCACGAGTAATCCGCTGAGAGCGAGGCCTATCAGCCTTCTGCATTGAGGGGTAGTCATATCAAGCGGATAGCAATCCCCACAGAGTTCGTCGACCTCCTATTGCACGGTTCAGGAATTTTCAATTTGCCGCTACAGTTCAGAGGCATACGGGTCTAAGTCCCCCCTACCCCTTTCGTTGCACCCCATATCTTGTCCAGTTTCCTGGCGATGGCTCCCAGCCCGTCTCTTTCGACTATCCTCCGCGGTCGCCGTCTCCGTGACCGCGGCTGCGGTCGAGATTCCGGAGCAAATTGATTTCAATCGGGATGTCCGCCCCATCATCTCTGACAAGTGCTACCAGTGCCACGGGCCAGATGCGGACAATCAAAAATCAGACTTCCGTTTGGATACTCGTGAAAAGGCATTCGCTGATCTCGGAGACGAGTTCTTCGGCATCGTTCCGGGAGATCTGGAAGCGAGCGATCTGCATTGGCGGATTTGGGAAGACTACGAGGAGGATTTAATGCCACCGGTCAGCTCCAAGCTGTCGCTGACCGATAAAGAAAAAATGACCCTCGATCGCTGGATCAAACAGGGGGCGCCCTACGACGAGCATTGGTCATTCAAACCCATCCAACGCCCCGACGAACCGGTAATCTCTCCCGCGAATCAGGAGTGGGTCGCCAACCCCATCGATGTCTTTATCGCCGCGCGTCTGGAATCCGAAGAACTGATTCCCTCACCGCTCGCCGATCGGGAGGCTCTGATCCGACGCGTGTCGCTGGATTTGACCGGGCTCCCTCCTTCCATAGCCAGAGTGGATGACTTCTTGGCGGATGATCGCCCCGATGCCTGGGAGCGCGTGGTCGATCGCCTACTGGCCTCCCCCGCTTACGGCGAACGCATGGCCCTAGTTTGGCTCGACGCCGCTCGGTATGCCGACTCCGGAGGATATCAAAACGACGTTCGGCGCAGCCAGTGGCCCTGGCGTGACTGGGTGATCGAGGCCTACAACGCCAACATGCCATTCGATCAGTTTACGATCGAACAGCTCGCCGGTGACTTGCTCACCAAGCCGACCCAACTTCAACGACTCGCGACCGCCTTCAACCGTAACCACCGCATCAATAACGAAGGCGGTATCATCCCCGAGGAGTATTTGATCGAATACGTGGCCGACCGGGCCGAGACCACCGCAACCGTTTGGCTGGGTTTGACCATGGGATGCGCGCGGTGCCACGACCACAAATACGATCCCATCAGTCAGCAGAATTTCTACGAACTCTTCGCCTTCTTTAACGGGATTCCGGAGAATGGAAAAGACAGCGATATCGCCCCGAAGCCCAACATGACGGTTTACCAAGGAGTCTCTGCAGATGAACATTCTGACGAGCAAACCAAGCTGGCCCAATTTACGGCGGAGCTGCGAACCCTGTTCGTTAAAAGTGAAGATCAATTCACCGTGTGGCTGGGGGAAAATGAATCATCCCATGCCGATCGGCTACGTGATCTGCGGCGGAGCGCCGCACCAGCCCTCCACGTGTCTTTCGATATCGACGGCACAAAAAGTGTAATTCCCGATGTTGCCCAGCATGCTCTCGAGGCTCGGGTTAGAAACCCCGGCACCCGCAACGAAACCATGGTAGAAACCGAATTCGGCAACGGTTTGAAAATTGGCCGCGGCACCTACGCTCGAGTTATTGAACCTCACGGCGAAGCATTCAATTCCTCCTCCGCTCGATCGTGGGTGGTGCATCTGAGCACTCCGTCCAAATTCGCCGGTTCGGAAGGGCCCGTGCTGGTTTGCGTCGAACCCAATTCACTGCGTGGCTATCGCCTGATGCTGGAGGATGTCGGTGATCCGAATACATTCAGACTGTCGGTCCAGATCGCTCATGACGCCCGGAAAGGCAACGGCCTAGAGGTAGTAACCTCCTCTATTATTCCCCGGAAAGCGTATTCCCGTATCGCAGTGGCTTGGGATGGCAGTGGTCTCGCTGCAGGTGTCAGTATCCTGCTCAACGGCGTCGAATTAGAAACCGAGGTTCTCTCGGATGCGCTCACCCAGGAAGCGGTGACATCGAGCGAACTCCTGATTGGCGCCCGCGATGAAAGTGACGCTCAAGAGCAACTCCGCGATTCGACGTTTTTGAATGGAATCATCGATGATGTGCAAATCTACGATGCACCCTTGGATGCAGAGGAACTGGCTCGGGTAAGTCTTGCTCAACCGGGACACGTAATGATGGCCCACCTCACCGATGCCGGGCGCACAAACCTCCACCACGTCTGGTTCAATGGCATATCGGAAGCCGTCGCCGCCAAGCAGAACGTCGCGAAACAGGAGGTCGTTTTGGAGAAATTCGAAAACGACCACATTGTTCGCGTCAGCATCATGCAGGAAATGGAAACGCCGCGGGATACCCACCTCCTCTTGCGCGGGGCCTACGACCAACCGGATAAATCCCAAGTCCTGCAACCCGCCGTGCCAGACGCTTTGCCCGCCATGGATGATTCGTTGCCCCGCAATCGCCTCGGCTTGGCGAAGTGGTTGCTAGATCCCGCCAACCCCCTCACCGCTCGCGTCGCGGTGAACCGGTATTGGCAGATGTATTTTGGCACCGGCCTCGTAAAAACCCCGGGAGATTTTGGCTCTCAAGGCGCCGTGCCTAGCCACCCGGAATTGTTGGACTGGCTCGCCAGTGAATTTCGCGACAGCGGATGGAACGTCAAAGCCATGCAAAAACGCATCGTGATGAGTGCTACGTATCGCCAATCATCAAAAATATCGCCCGAATTGCTGGAGAAGGATCCCGCTAATCGATTATTGGCCCGCAGCCCCCGATTCCGGCTTTCCGGGCAAGCCCTCCGCGATCAAGCTCTGGCAGTATCTGGATTGCTCGCGCCCATCTTCGGCGGCCCTCCCGTGATGCCTTACCAACCTGAAGGGTTATGGGACGAGCTCAGCGCCAAGGGTTACAAATATATCATGGGCGATGACAGTGATTTGTATCGAAGAAGCTTATACACCTTCTGGAGACGAACCATTCCTCCTCCTTCGATGATGAATTTTGACAACGCGTCGCGCGAGGTTTGTTCCGTCGGATTGAGCACAACTAATACGCCGTTGCAGGCGCTCAACTTGATGAATGACCCCCAGTTCGTGGAGGCCGCTCGCGCTCTAGCGGAACGCATGATTCTGGAAGGGGGCGAGACCGTGACCGACCAAATAAACTTCGGCCATCGCACCGTCCTCGCCCGCCAACCTCCGGTCCAGACCCAAACGATCCTGAACGCAAGTTACCACGACTACCTCGAGCACTACCGCGCAGATCCCGGCAAGGCTCTAGATCTGGTGCTGATAGGCGCATCGCTGCTCGACGACCGGATCGAAGCACCAGACCTCGCCGCCATGACCATGGTCGCAAGTGTCCTGCTCAATCTCGATGAAACCTTGAACAAGCAATAGCATGGATCCCTTTCTCGAATCCCGCCTCCTGATCAATCGTCGCCAGTTCTTCGGCAAGGCTGCCTCCGGTCTCGGTGCCGCCGCCCTCGGTTCCATGATGGGAAACAGTCTGCTTGGGCAAGACTCCTCCAATCCCTTTCCCAACTTCGCCCCCAAAGCGAAACGAGTCATCTACCTGTTCCAGTCGGGTGCTCCTTCTCAGATGGATCTGTTCGATTGGAAACCGAACATGAAGAAGCAGTTTGATACCGAGCTGCCCGAATCAATCATCCGGGGACAACGACTCACCGGAATGACTTCGGGGCAGAAGCGGTTTCCGGTCGCACCGACCGTTTTCGACTTCAAGCAACACGGCGAGAGTGGCGCATGGGTGAGTGATTTGCTGCCCAATATCGCCCGAGTTTCCGACAAATTGTGCTTCATCAAATCGATGCACACGGAGGCCATCAACCACGACCCTGCCATCACGTTTTTTCAAACCGGTTCACAAATCGCGGGCCGGCCATCGATCGGATCGTGGCTGTCCTATGGGTTGGGCAGCATGAACAAAGATCTGCCCGACTTCGTGTCGATGATTTCCACCGGCAGTGGCCGGCCCGGCGGACAACCACTCTACGATCGCCTCTGGGGTAGCGGCTTCCTCCCCACCACTCACCAAGGCGTGAAGTTTCGCGGCATGGGCGATCCCGTCCTTTACCTCAATGATCCCCACGGCGTTGATCGCACCATCCGTCGTCGTATGCTCGATGACCTCAATTCGATCAATCAACACCACTACGAAGATTTTGGTGATCCCGAGATCTCCACCCGCATTTCCCAATACGAATTGGCCTATCGGATGCAGATGTCCGTTCCCGGACTCACGGATATGGACGACGAACCGGAGTCCACGTTTGACGCCTACGGACCCGATTCAAAACGCAAAGGGAGCTATGCTCAGAACTGTATTCTGGCGCGCCGTCTGATCGAACGAGATGTGCGCTTCGTGCAGCTCTTTCACATGGGCTGGGATCAGCACAAAACCCTGCCCAAACAGATCAAGGGGCAGTGCTACGACACCGATCAAGCGACGGCCGCACTCATCGAAGATCTCGAGGCTCGCGGCCTATTGGAAGACACGCTGGTGGTATGGGGCGGTGAATTCGGCCGCACGATTTACAGTCAAGGGGTGCTCACCGAGAATAACTACGGCCGCGACCACCACCCGCGTTGTTTCACCATCTTCATGGCCGGGGCCGGAATAAAAGCTGGGACAACCTACGGCGCGACGGACGACTATTGTTACAACATCACGGAGAACCCCGTGCATGTGCACGATTTGCACGCGACGATGCTGCACCTCCTGGGCATCGATCACGAACGGCTGACCTACAAGTTCCAGGGGCGCCGATTCCGACTCACCGACGTGCATGGCAAACTGGTAAAAGGGATTCTATCTTAAGTTCAGCCGTCCCCAAGGACAGACCAACCTTTGAAAGGTAGGGTCGGACCGCTGGGCCGACCGCTCTCCTGCCTCACCGGCAGACGACAATTCATCCCATCCACTCGCTCTACAGCAATCAGCACCAAGCGCAGCATATCCAGTAAACTGCGGTCGGCCCGGCGGCCCGACCCTACTTCAAGCTAGCCTAATCTAGACTCTCATCCAACCGGATTCATTGCTAATTTTTGCGAGGCGACGCAGCAACCGTGATTTACTCCGGGACCGCGGCAAGCTCAGCCATCACCCGCGCCTTCCACTCAGCGAGGTCACGTTGCATTTGAATTTCGACGGTCGGATGGGTTGCAGATAGATCCGTTTTCTCCCCGGGGTCGGCGACGATATCGAAGAGCGCTGACTTGTCCTTTTTGACGAGCAATTTGTAACGATCATCCATCCAGGCGGATTCTTTGCCGTCCTTGTTTAGAAATCCGATAGTCGAGTCGCGGATTTTCCGTTCTCCTCGGATAATCGGCAACAAACTCGTCCCGTCGTAATCACGATCGGTCGGCAGCGGGATATCCAGAGCATCCATAATCGTGGGGAAATAATCCGTCGTAATCGCCGGCGCATCGATCGTCTTCGGAGCCGCAATTCCGTTCGGCCACACCAACAATCCCGGCACGCGCACCCCGCCTTCGTTGATCGAGAGCTTGTAGCCCGAAAGGTGACCCACCGAACCCACATGCCGTGGCGAACCTTGGCGGGCCGGACCGTTGTCCGAGTTGAACCAGAGCATGGTGTTTTGATCGATGCCGAGACGTTTCAATTCCGCTCGCAGTCGTCCCATCTGTTCGTCCATCGCCGTAATGGTCGCGTAGTAGTGCTGGTCCGACACCGGTTGATCGCCATACATGGCGCGGTATTTTTCCCCGCCCACGACCGGCGAATGCGGGGTGTGAAACCAGATCACGGTGAAGAAAGGGTTACCGGCTTCAACGCTGTCGCGAATGAACGGAATCGCTCGATCCATGATCACCCGGGAATCGTCGCCGACCGTGTTTTCGGTCACCTTTTCGCCCGGCCCGGTAAAGTATTCGTTGCCGTAAGGTTTGTCCGTCGCCGGTGGAGCCAGCTCCACTTGCTTCAAATCTCCGGGATCCTTGAGCGGGTCCCACGTCGGCACTTTCGATTCGGTCACAAAACTCACATCGACGTCCCGCTCCCAAGGAGGGCAATAATAGCGCTCCGGCGTTTCGCTGAATGCCCCCCAGCGTTTCTGCTCCCCCACCAGCTTCGAAAGCGTCCCAAGATGCCATTTACCAAAATGGCCAGTGGCATAACCCGCCTTCTTCAAAACCGTTGAAATCGGGATCTCGGTCGGCTCGAGCATGCCCTTCATGGCAAACGTCACCCCCATGCGGTAGGGATGGCGCCCCGTGTAGACGCTGGCCCGCGTCGGCGAACACATTGCGGCAGCGGCATAGAAACGAGTGAACCTCACCCCTTCTTCACTCATCCGGTCGAGATGGGGTGTCTTCAAATAAGGATGCCCATTGTAGCCGGTATCCCCCCAGCCCTGATCGTCGGTCATGCAAAGAATGATGTTGGGGCGAGGCGGAGCGCCCAGCGCGGCATTCGTCACAACCCCCGCCAACAGGATCGTCCAAATTTGTCGGCGTAACTGCGGGGTAAGGAAGGTTAAAAGATTCATCAAATAAACGGGAGACAATGGGGTGAAGGCGGACTCAGCTCTAGGCTCATTGAAAACTCTAACGCCATCAGCGCAGCTAGGACAATTACGGACCTCACAAAACCCTCCAATACTGAACGTTTAATACAAAATGTTGATTGCAGATTCCGGCATTCCGGATGCACTCTTAGCTCATGACTACCCCGCCTGCCCTGCAGGCACGATACCCTTTCATATTATGAATGTTTCTACCAAAGGAACCGCGGCACATACCTACGATGCCATTGTGGTCGGATCCGGCATCAGTGGCGGCTGGGCCGCCAAAGAATTGACCGAAAAAGGTCTCAATACGCTCGTGCTCGAACGCGGTCGCGACGTCAAACACGGCGACTACCCCACGGCCATGATGGAAAAGTGGGAATTCCCCGGTCGTGATACAATTTCCCAAGAGTCGCTCGAGCGGAAACCGAAACAAAGCCGCACCGGCTACACCACCCGCGAGTCTACCGCCCATTGGTTTGTCGACGATGTCGATAATCCTTACTCTGAGGACAAAGCCTTCGATTGGTGCCGTGGGTATCACGTCGGCGGTCGTTCCCTCATGTGGGGCCGCCAATCCTATCGCCTGGGTGACCTCGACTTCGAGGCCAATGCCAAGGACGGCTTCGGCACCGATTGGCCTGTGCGCTACCAGGAAATAAAACCGTGGTATGACCACGTGGAGAAATTCGCCGGTATCAGCGGCAAAAACGAAGGCCTCCCTCAGCTACCCGATGGCGAGTTCCTGCCACCGTTCGAAATGAACGTCCTCGAAGAGCATGTCCGCGATCGCATCGCCAAAAAATTCTCGGACCGCCAATTGATCAACGCCCGCGTGGCCAACCTCTCCCAGCCGCACAACGGCCGCGGCGGTTGCCAATTCCGCGCCCGTTGCAGCCGTGGTTGTCCCTACGGAGCTTACTTCTCCAGCAACTCCTCCACTCTGCCCGCCGCTTACGCCACCAAGAAACTCACGCTGCGTCCGTTCTCGATCGTGACCGAGGTCATCTACGACGCCAACACCAGCAAGGCCAAGGGCGTGCGCATCATCGATGCCGAATCCGGTGAAGCCATGGAATATTACGCCAAGGTAATCTTCCTCTGCGCCTCCGCGATCGCATCAACTTCGATTTTAATGAACTCGAAGTGCGATCGCTTTCCTAACGGTATGGGCAACGACTCCGGCGAACTCGGCCACAACCTCATGGATCACCACTTCAAGGTTGGTGCTTCCGGTCGTTACGACGGGTTTCAGGACATCTATTACAAGGGCCGCCGGCCGACCAGCATCTACATCCCTCGTTTCCGCAACCTCGGTGACGCTGCTTCCAAACAAAAGGACTACGTCCGTGGTTTTGGTTATCAAGGTGGCGGCAGCCGCTCCAACTGGACTCGCGGCGTGGCCGAACTCGCCCGCTTCGGCGCCGATCTCAAGGCCGACATGTTCGCTCCCGGCGAATGGCGCATGGGCATCGGATCCTGGGGTGAGCATCTGCCTTACCACGAGAACCGCATGTATCTTAACCACGACAAGGTCGACAAATGGGGCATGCCCACCGTCACCTTCGACTGCGAGTTCAAGGAAAACGAACGCAACATGCGCAAGGACATGCAGGCCTCGGCTATCGAAATGCTCGATACCGGCGGCCTCGAAGATATCACCGGTTTCGATGATCCGACCAGTGCACCCGGCCTCTGTATCCATGAGATGGGCACCGCCCGCATGGGCACCAGCTCGAAGAACTCTGTCCTCAACGGCAACAACCAGGTTCACGGCGCCTCCAATGTATTCGTCACCGACGGTGCGTTCATGGCCTCGTCCGCCTGCGTCAATCCGTCGCTCACCTATATGGCATTTACCGCTCGCGCAGCCGACCATGCCGTCAACGAACTCAAGAGTCTCAACATCTGATCGCCATGAATAGACGCGAAGCTATCAAACGCACGGCCCTGCTCTTCGGAGTCGCGGCCTCACCCGCCACCATCACCCGAGCCTTGGCCGAAATGTCCGATGCCAACGGCACCGCCTACTACCTGACATCGTCACAATACAAGATCGCCGTGGCGGTAGCAGAACGCCTGCTGCCCGCCAGCAACACCCCCGGCGCAACCGATGCCGGAGTCGCTGACTACATCGACGTCGCGTATGGCCTGTTCATGTCGAGCGACAACCAGAACAGCCTCCGTAAGGGTCTGGCTCATCTGGATCGCCACGAATTCGATGCGAAGGATGGAGATAAACAGGACGCCATCATCCATTCGATCGCCGAGGACAATGCCGCGCCGGGTAAAAACTGGTTACGCCAATTCCGCACCCTCACCTTCAACGGATATTTCTCCTCCGAAGCCGCCGCCAAAAGTGGCTTCAAGTGGGATCCCGTGCCAGGTGGCTATGACGGCAAAATGCCCCTCGCTGAAACCGGCGGCGTTTCGTTCTTCGAATAGAAGCTGCCTCGGAGAAACCTCCGACACCTTTTTAGAGTTTTCCAAAAGCCGGGGTCACAGATCGCGGCTTTTTGCTGCCCCATAGCCACGTATTCACCCCACTGCATCGGCCTCAACGAGACCGGTTACAAACAAGGCAGGGTAGGAATCGGCCCTATTCCTCCGACTCGATCGCTCTGTAGCTGAGGTCGCTGACCCCGGGCTCCATCTACATTCCGTTTTATCCGAGAGTGCACGGATCCTCAAGCCGTCTGCGTCTTCTTCGGGAGACAGAGTGCCACCAATCCCACGATTGCTAACAACGGTAACCATACCGGTGCTAGGGCCGTGGCGAGTGACAACGCCACCGTAGCGCCACCAACCCTACGGTGGCCCCTAGGGTGAGCGCAGCGAGGGCGGCGGCGGAGAATGCCACCACCAGTGCTAGAACCCCGAAAATGGGAGCCATGATGAAGGGGGCGTTGTTGAGCAACCACCACATCGCTAACGCGACGAGGGTGATCTTGAGCAGGGTTACGAAGAAAGTAGTCATGCTTAAAGAACCCGCCATGCCGTCCAAAGGTTACAAGAAATCGAACGCATCCGTTTTTTGGCTGGGCATCACGAGTATGCCCCGAGCCATTGACAGGTGAAACTGCGATCCGCAGCGTAACCACTCGGTTACTCCATCTCTTTTATCGCCATGCCCGACTCTTCTTCACCTTCCGTCATTGTCATTGGTAGTGGCGCAGTTCGCGCCCTACCCACTCGGGGCGGCCCGAGCTATCTGGTCCAAATTGGCGAACGTAGACTGCTGTTCGATTGCGGCCGTATCGCGGTGCACAACCTTCACCGTTTTGGATTTCCCGCTGAGACGATCGATGAGGTCTACATCACCCACCTGCACTTCGACCACATCAGCGACCTGCCCCTGCTACTCTTACTGTCTTGGAACAATGGGCGCGACGCCCGCATCCCCATCTTCGGGCCCCGAGGCATCGATCACTTTCTCGAGAATGGCGTCCGCCAAGCCTATCAGGATGATATCGACAGCCGCATTGCCCACGGCAACCGCGAACGCGATAAACTCGATTGGGAAACCACCGAAATCACGCGCGATGGCCTGATCTACCAAAACAAGGACTACACGATCGAGACGCTCGCCACCGCCCACGCCGGACTGCGGAACTTCAGCTATCGCATCACCACGGGTGACAAAGTCATCGTCATCACCAGCGACTCCGAACCCGATCCACGCTTGGTTCATTTTTGCCGCGACGCCGACCTCCTGCTCGTCGAGTGCTCAGGCACCAAGGCATTCTACGATTCAGTCGCCTTCGGCGGCTGGCACCTAACTCCCGAAGACGTCGGCCAAATCGCCCGCGACGCCAAAGTGAAACGAGTCGTGCTCAAACACTTCGTGATCGAAAGCTTTTCCGACGACCCAAAAATTGCGGAATCGATGGCTGAGACCGTGCGCGCCATTCACCCCGACGGAGAAATCCACGCCGGCGAAGACGGCATGCGTTTCGATCTGTAAAAGGCAGGGTCGGACCGCCGGGCCGACCGCCCCTGCCTCTCGGTTCTCGTTCTCTTTCTCGTTCTCGTTCTCGAAATACCCCCTTGTCTCGCGATCACGTCCGCCATAGCTTCAGCGACGGTGGAAGTTCCGCTTAGCGGAACGTCGGCGGATGCCTCTCAGCCCACCGTATCTTCTTAGCCGCAAAAAGACGCGAAGATATCCATCCTGTTTCCCACGATTTCCGAGCGCCTATAGGCGCCACGCACCGTCCCTGCGCCAGCAGACATTTTTTTGCCTTTTTGTGGCCATCAAACAACAGGCTGACGGCTTTGTTCTCTCTTCAGCCCACTTACGCGAAGTCAGGACCAGCTATCGCGAAATACTGCGACCAATCTGTCGCCAGTTCCACGCCCTTCATCCCCATTCGAAGAAATCCTCGTTCGATCGAAAACCCTTTTTGGGTGAGCCGTTCAATCAAGGCGTGGTGCTGCACCGGCACATCAATCATCACCGCCCCAGTCACCCCGACCAATGCACTATCAATCAGCGCTGCAGCCAAAGTAGAAGTCGGAGCAACCACGGGTCCGATCTGAGTCGCCACGCGACCTTCCCGGCCCAGCCCAAATCCCCGAACCTCGCCGGAGTCACCTAATACCACCCGAGCCAAGTCCGGCCGGCGCGCATACAATGATTCCAAAAAACTCGACCGGCTTTCGCCCAATCCCCGACGATCACACTCCAACACCACCTGGACCGTTTCCATGCCGGAGACCTCACTTTGAGTCGAATTATCCGGCCCACCTTCAACCGCCATCCGCTTTAGACGCACGATCTCGACTTCACCGGAAAAACCAATTTTACGATACACGCGCTCACCCATCGTAGTTGCATCCAAAAGCGCGCGCTGTCCGCGCGCTTCAAGATCCTTCAAACAGGATTCGAGCAAACGCCTCGCCATCCCCTGTCCACGAAAGTCCTCATCAACCAAAACCATATTGATCCAGGCGAACCCGGAGGACAGTGGCCACGCGACGGTGGTAGCAACCACGCCCCGACCCGCTACCTCGATAGCATAAGTCGTCGCATTCCCGATCAAGTAAATCCAGTCGTTCTCGGTCTGGTTCCACTTCGCCTCTATCGATAGCGTCATACACCGATCGAGATCCGACGGCATCAACTGACGCTCAGTTTGAGCAGCATCGTGATCCACGCCTGCAACCATCCCGCCGCCATATTCCGCGTTGCAAACAAATACCCCAAGTTGGAAGTTTGATCGCCGCTTTTAATGCCTGCCCGTCCCACTAAATCCCCCAAGCCTATCGTCAGCACGCGCGACCAATTGCTGCAGACAGCCATCTCGCTCTTTTCGGCTGGCGGATACGACGGTGCGTCGGTCAACGACATCGTGCAACAGGCCGGGTTGAGCAAGCGCATGGTCTACCACTATTTCACCAATAAGGCACTGCTCTACCAAGAGGCTCTGTCCTATGCGTTCGGCGAACTCACCAAACTCGAGAACCAAGCGGTGACGGATGCTGACTCCCTCGAGCAGGTGGTGAAAAACCTCATCCGCGTTTACTTCGGGTTCCCCCGTCAGCATCCCGATTTCTCGCGCCTCTTGCGGTGGGAAAACCTCAACGACGGCAAGGGCATCAAGGACTCCAAGTTTCCGCTTTCGAAAGACCATGTAACCGACGTCCTGCGCGCTGCCATCAAACGCGAAGCCGACGGCAAGCGCTGGCGCAAAGATCTCGAGGCCAACCAACTCCTCATCACGATCATTGGCATTTGTCAGGTCTACACCTCGCACCGTTACACCCTCTCGCAAGGCCTGCACCGCGACCTCGGCACCCCCACCGCCATCAAGCGCGGTATCGCCAACGCCGAACACTACCTCCTGACCGGCATGCTTCCCTAAAGAATCGTGCTCTTACTTGTTCTTCGTTCTCGTTCTCTGTCCGCCATAGCTTCAGCGACGGCGGTTCGAAAACACCTGCCCCCAGCCTAGTTGGCGCCGTAAACAGGCGCTTCCCAATCCGCCGGTAACCGCCCCTGTGGTTTCACGCCGAGTGAACCTGCGGGAACGGCGTGATACTTAGCTTCCAATAGCGGTAAATCATCAGGCAGGTGTTTGATCAGAAAGTCTTTATATTCGATTTTCATCGCGGGACCGGTATGGACCTGGACGGCGAGCACGCCTTCCAGGGCGCGGCCTTTGGCATCAAAATCGATCACGTCGACGATAGGGTGCCCATCGATCCAATGCTGGTGATGATTTCCCTCCACGAGAATCCGATACTCGTGCCATTCATCAGCAGGGAATTCTTTTTTCGGAAGCTGTCCTGCAATCCACGATTGGGCGTCGGCATCAATGATGACCTTGTCGCCGGCCCGCGAGACAATGCGACGTCCTCGTTCCTCATAGAGCATCCCGTTGTAGGTCGGATTGCTCGCTAATACATCACACTGGTAACCACTCACGACATGCAGTCCGATCTCAGGCCGGGATTGTCCTCGATATTGGATACCACTGTTTCCCCCGGCGGTGACGCGCACCTTCACTCGCAAATCAAAATTACGGACGGTTGAGCCTTTCCAAGTGATGAACTGATTGGTCTTCAACGTGCCATCCGTGATACCGGTAAGCACCCCATCTTGCAGTGACCAATACTGGAGATCGCCCTCCCAGTTGCGGAGGTTTTTGCCATTCAATAATCGCACAAATCCATCAGCGCCCGGACGCTCAGTGACGGCCGCCGACGCAATGGGATGTGGTGGCGTTGAGGTAGTGAACTCCTGACTCGGTGGACCAAGTGGGCCGCCATACGCCGCGACGCGTCTATCCGTCGAATGGCGCAGCTTTTTTAGCATCGCCGTATGTTCGGGGTCATCAGCTAGGTTGATCAACTCATTGGGGTCAGTCCTCAAGTCGTGGAGAAACTCCCGGTTGGCATGATCAACATAGCGGACATATTTGAAGTTCTCATTGCGCACCCCTTCGAACGCCGGGATGCGATGTCGAACCGCAAAATGTTCGTGAAATGTTTCGGTGCGCCAATCGATGGGTTTGTCTCCGGAAACAACGGGTTGAAGGCTGTGGCCCTGATAGCGCTCAGGGATTTCTACGTTCGCCCAATCGAGAAAGGTAGAGGGTAGATCTAGATTTAATGCCATGGCGTCGGTGACCTTGCCGCGTTCGGTCGCCCGCACGCGGGGATCCATCACGATCAAAGGCACGCGCAGTGACTCATCATAGTGGCTCCACTTACCAGCGAGTCCCCGGTTCCCCATGTGGTATCCGTTGTCGGCGGAATAGACGATGATCGTGTTCTCCGCCAATCCAGCATCCTCCAATGCTTTCACAAAACGACCAATGGCATTGTCGATACCCGTGACCATGCGCAGGTAGGAACGCATGTTGATCTGATATTTCTCCTCGGTGTTCCAGCGCCAAAAGTAACGTTCACGATTGATGGTGGTTTTGAGGAACTCGGGAAGGTCACTGAAGATCTTCGGATCGGCGAGGCGCGGGGTCGGCATCACGCGGTCTTCGTAGAGACCGTCCGCGGATTGAGGCCAGGGGAAGTGCCCGATACCAGGTCGGCGATCGCTATCCTCGGCGTGGCACGCATTGAACCACATGTTGAGCGCAAACGGCTTGTCCTTGGGTTGGTTCTTCAAAAACTCAATGCCGCGATCCACAATCAGATCGGTCTCGTGTCGCAGACTGCCATCGGCCTGTTGCTTGTAGAACGGATTCCGGCCAATCGCCTCAAATTCATCGAAGTGATCTTCACGCCGAAACTCCTTTGGCATTTTGGCGTGCCACTTTCCAAAATAGCCCGTGCGATAACCCGCGGACCGAAGCAAATCGGAATGGAGTGTTTCCACCGCTTCCGGACTGGCTTGATCATGTTGGCCGGGGGTGCCGTAGGAACGACCCGTCAGTCCGGTGAGAATCGTGGTGCGACTTACCCAGCAGATGGAATGACTGACGAATGCGTTGTTAAAACGAGTCCCCTCCGACGCCAAACGATCGATGTTCGGGGTTTGCACAAACGGATGACCATAACTGGCGAGCGTGTTCGTCGTTTGATCATCGGTGAAAAAAAAGACGATGTTGGGTCGATCGGCCGCTTGCATCGCAACCGGTGCGATCGCCACCAAGAAAAGAAGAAAAAATGGTTTCATGTGAGGGAAGTTCGAAGCAGAGGTATAACCGACTTGGGGCAGTATCCTCAACGTTCCGGTTGTAGCAAGCAACCCTCTCCCTCCCGCGAAGCGGCTCTTTCTCTTTCTCGTTATCTTTCTCGAAATCCCTGCCTCTGAGAAAAATCCATCCGGCGTCCTCAATGTGGGTCGGGCTTTACGCCCGACAGCGCCCTACCACCCGTCGGCCAAGCGAGGAAACCAATCTCCTATCAGCTTATAAGCACTCAATATTGGGAAACTCATTGCTGAGATCCGTTTTGCTGAAACGCTCTGTTAATATGGACCGACTTCTCGCTATAGTTTTCGGGTGTTTTTTGGTCCACGTCGCTTCAGCGGAAGACCCACTCTTTTCGATAGATGTTACCGTTGCCCGGCAGGGGTATGATGGAGAAAAATTCTGGGGACACGCTCGGTCGGGGGCGATCCCACCCGGAACAGATGCCAACCCCGGTGATGCCCCCTTGGTGGTCATGACTATGCAGCGAGCGCTCAACGCGGGTGCCGACCTCTTTTATGCGCTCAATGAAATGCACACCGTCGATCTCGGCACGACTTGGAGTGAACCGGTGGAACAGGTTTCCTTTGGCCGCGTCCCCATTTCATACGGCGACAAGAAAGACCTTATGGTCACGGTCAGTGACTTTACCCCTGGCTGGCACGCCAAGTCGGGCAAGCTGCTGGGGACAGGCCACACCGTTGTTTACGAGAACAACAAAGTCTGACATGTCCGTCCGCGGGCGACCTCCTACGCGGTATACGACCCGTCCTCCTACACCTGGTCAAAATGGAAGGCCCTCGAAATGCCCGACACTCCTCGTTTCCTCAACGCTGGAGCCGGCAGTGTTCAGCGCTATGACTTGCCCAACGGAGATATTCTTCTCCCGGTCTATTTCAAAGAACCGGAGAAACCCTTCACCCGTGTTGCCGTCATGCGTTGCGCCTTTGATGGAGAAACCCTCACCTACGTGGAGCACGGGAACGAACTCACCCTTCCGACCAAGCGAGGTTTGGGGGAACCCTCGCTGACCCACTTTGATGGTCGTTTCTTCATGACCATTCGTCATGATAATCATGGTTATGTCGCCGTGAGTGAGGATGGACTTCACTTTAACGAACCCAAGCGCTGGACCTTTGATGATGGTTCCGACCTCGGCAGCTACAACACCCAGCAGCACTGGGTCGTCCACAGCGAAGCCCTCTTCCTCGTCTACACCCGCCGCGGCGCGAACAATAATCACGTCTTCCGCCATCGCGCGCCTCTCTTCATTGCCCGAGTAGATCCCGATAAGCTTCAAGTTATCCGCGCGACTGAACAAGTCTTGGTTCCGGAAAAAGGGGCCCGCCTGAGTAATTTCGACATCACCGAGATCAACGAATCCGAAACCTGGGTCACTGTCGCCGAGTGGATGCAACCCCCAGGGCCCAACTACAGCGATGCAACTCCTCTCATTAGACGTGGCGCGGACAATCGCATTTTGGGTTACCAAGCTTCACTGGAATAAACCCAACAAGGCATTTGGTAATTAATTCTCTATCGGTCAGAGAAAACGACCTCCAACCCGGCACGCTTCCCTAGCCCCCCCCCGCCACCCCCGCGAAGCGGCTCTTTCTCTTTATTCGTTCTCGTTCTCGTTCTCTTTCCATGTCCGCCATAGTCCCGCCCCGCGGGACGAAGGAGGATCGAAATCCCTGCCTCCCAGTCTCAGCAACCATACGATCCAATTTTTGCCACAAAAAGGCACAAAAAATCACAACTGCTCAGCCCCCCAAACACGCACCTCACCCGTCCGATTCCACCGCACGGTATTTTTGCGCCTCTTTGCGGCCACTGAATCAACAGGCAGACGGCTTTGTTATCTTCGCGACCTTCTGTTCAAAAAGCATCACCACCAGTTGGCCACGCGTGCCACCCCCAGCGCCTCATCCAACGGCGGCAAATACGAATGCCATTTCCGACCCCACTCCAAACTCAGCGGCCCGGCATAACCATCTGCCTCCAAGCACTCTCGCAACGCCGCCATGGGAAAGTCTCCGGCTCCCGGCAACGTATGGGTAAACGCCCGCCCCTCGGTGCCGCCCGCGACTCCGTCCTTCACATGGATATGGCTCACCAACTCCCGGATTCCCTGCCAGGTCTCCACCGGCGATTCGCCGCCCTTACTCCAGGTGTGAAAAGCGTCCCACAAGATCGTCACCGGTGCATCCGCCCGAGCATTGAAGCGAGTTACTGCTTCCGCTGTGACGAGCGTATCGTGCGTCTCAATCATGAGGCCACAGCCCCAACCGTTCTGCTTCCGTTGCTTCAGCCACCAATTCCAACGCCGTAGTCCCAACTCGATCTCCGCATCGCTGAGCGTCTCGCCCCCATCGAACACGCGAATAGGAATTCCGCCCAACGCCTCCGCCCAGGGAGCGAGAGCCAATAGCTCCGTCTCACCTTCGCGGTCATCAGCTATCAGCCGACAGGACGCATCCAGCCCCACCACCGCAATTCCCGATGCAGCCACCACGTCCGCCAATCGCGCGGGGGCTCCAAAATTTCGCGTAAAGTAATCCGCCAGATCAATGGTTCCTCCCAGTGCCCTGAGCTCCACCGCCGAGATCCCATGTGAGGATGCCAACGCCAGCACTTCACTCAGTTCAAGCTCCTCGCAACCGAGACTAGAAAATGTGCGTATCATCCGAGCTGCACCTTGATTCCCGGCACCTCGGGCTGATCCTCGATCCAGCAAGTCGCCGCTTTTCCGCGATGGCGGATCGAGACTTTGATCTGTGATTCATTGGACTCAAAACTCACGTGCGGGGAGTCGTCCGAAGCACGCCCCAACCCGACAACCGAAACCAACGTCGTAGCCATGGTTGGTTTGAGTTTCACCGCCACGAACGGATTCTTCACCGCCCGCTCTTCCGGAATCGGCAGCAATGCCGTTTCCACTTTGATGGCATCGCGGGAAAATACGCGGGCGTCAGCCTTGGCCCCCGGTCGCTTAATCGTGAATCCCGAATCACTCGCCGCCATTTCACAGGCCCCATCAAAATTGTCGCCAAAGAAACGTGCCTCAACTTCAGCCGGCGTAATCCAGCGCGATACGCAATCCACGACGATAACCGCCGGGATATCAAACAGCACCACCGTCGCGCGGATCACCTTGCGCGTGTGATAGTCCTCAATCCGGTAAGCTTGCGTCGCGTCGCTGATCGAATACGAATACCCCGCGCCCTCGCCTTTGTCCCGCAATCGGGCCTGCGCGCGCGTCGCGTTGGTGCCTTCGACCCCGTTGTTGTGAAACTGTCCTTTGCCGCCGATGAGCACCGCACTGTGACCTGCCGTTTCACGTAGTATCCACGCGGGATCTCGGAACCAATAAGGCGGTCGGAGTGGGTCGACGATCAGCTGCTCCCCAAAACATTTTACGATGATACTGTTCCGGTCGGCGTGCTCATGATTGTAGCCATTGCCGCTGCGCAGGCTCACCACCAGATCATCGGCGGCAAAACCCGTGCGAGCCACCACCCAATCCACCTCCGGAAACCACGTTTGTGCCCCGGACTTCGGCTCAATTTCTGACACCGAATCATCGCAGAAAATCAGCGCCCAAATGTCGTGCGATGCCCCGAGGTTTTTCGCGAACCACTGCGCCGACCCATCCCGGAATTCCCTCGCCACCCAATACGGCACCGCCGTGCGTGTTTCCGGTTTACCGTTGGGGTGCTGAAATTTCTCTGGATCCCGACGCTGGCCATTGTCGCCGATGTTCACGACTTCATACGGGTTCTCCGCCGTCGCCATGCTCATGTTGAGCATGAACTGCATGTGACCGACCCAATCGACGTTCACGTCGATCGGCATCAATCCGCTTTTTCGCAACGCTTCGACTCCCACCAAAACACTCTCCGAAGTGTAATTGGCGTAGTGAATGCCTTCGCCGTAAGAACCGTCCGGCAGGTAGATGCGTTCAAACGCCTTTAGGCTATGCACGGCCAGTTCCAACCAACGCTCCAAGTCCGCTTTCGGGCCACCATAGAGCGCGATCACCGCAGCTCCCACCGCCAGCCCTCCGGCTGGCGCCGCCCGGAGGTTGGTATCCTGCGTGATCTCAGCCCGACGCGCTAGGTCGGTCGGAAAGAACTTTCTCTCCGCGTAAATATCGCTGTCCGGATTAAAATCCCATCCCAAATTCTTCCGCGGATTTCGAATACTATCCAATCCCCGATAACAGGGCTCACAACCACGCTCTGCGATCGCCACCAGCCACGCGGCTCGCTCATCATCCGCAACCTTATCTCCCAGCCAATCGATTGCGCACGCCATCGAAATCGCACTACTGGGCGCACGCTGCACCCCGACCGCACGGCGATGCTCGTCGGCGAAGAAATCCCACAATGGAAACTTCATCATGGTGCGGGCGCATTCGATCGCGAGATCCGCAGCATCGCTGTCTCCCGTCATCAGATACACCCACGCCATCTCCTCTGCACTGCTGCCCACGCGCATCAGATTCTTTAGCTGATCATTGAAGTTAATGTCGCCGCGCAAAAACGCCCGCTCCGCCTCACGGTCCCGACCAATCAACTCATGCCGGAGCGGAGCAAACCGCTCATCTTCGGCGAACAGCTTCCTGAGTCGCGGCAACTCCTCCGCCCCGAAAAACAACCGCGGCCCCGGACCGGTTCGCAGGTTAGCCGCGCCGGCCATCGACGCCAACATCGAGCCACCGCCCAAGAGTTTAAAGAGTCCTCGTCGTGTCGTTTCCATAGCTGTATTCGTTTCTATCAAATGATCAGACCTGCACGTCGAGGGTCGGCACCATCTCCGCGTCGTTGATCCGACACACCGCGCGACGGCCTCCTCGACTCAACGTAACTTCGATCACATCTCCACGGGTCACAAAATCCACTGCGACCGCTTGGTCGCCCGACTTTCCGAGACCAATTGCCGAGACCAAAGTTGTGGCCATAGTCGGCTCCGTTTTGGCGACCGCAAAGGGATGCTGCACCGCGCGTTCTTTCGGAATTGGCAAATGATCCGCAGACACCGCCATTGCGTTGCGGGCGAAAAACTTCCCTTCGGCCCATGCTCCCGGACGCTCGATTCGGAATCCATCATCGGACGTCGTGATCTTCCCCTTGTCCTCCCAATTATCCGCAAAGAACCGCGCCTCGACGGTGGAGGCCTCTTTCCATTTCGAAACCCGATCGACCACAATCACCGCGGGTAGATCGAAACAAACCACGGTCGCGCGCACCACACTTCGGATTTCATAGTTCGCGAGACGATAAGCCTGGGTCGCATCACTCACCCAGTAGGAATAATCTGGGGTGGCTTTCGTCGCTAACAAGCGGGCCTGCGCGTGCGTCGAGTTTGTGCCTTCGACTCCGTTATTATAAAAATGCCCCTGACCATCAACGAGCACGGCACTGTGCCCTCCCGTCTCTCGGAGGGCCCAAGAAGAGTCCCGGAAATCATAGGGCGGACGCATGGGATCAACGATCAACGCTTCCCCATAACATTTCACAATCAGACTGTTTCGATCCGCGTGTTCGTGATTATAGCCCGCCCCACTGCGTAAACACACCAGCAAATCATCCGGTGTAAATCCGGTTCGTGCGACGGGCCACTCCACATCTGATACCCAAGACTGGGCGCCCGACTTCGGGGCCACGGGCTTCACCGATTCATCGCGGAATGCGAGCGACCATATACTTTCCCACCCTCCCAGATTTTCGCCAAACCACTGGGCCTGACCATCGCGATATTTTCGCGCGACCCAATACGGCAGCGCAGTCCGCATCTCCGGTCGTCCTTGCATATGGTTGTCCTGCAGCGTGTGACGATAACGTCCGTTGTCGCTGATGTTCACGACTTCAAACGGGTTCCCCGCCGTCGGCATCGCGAGCTGCAGCATGAAGTCCACGTTGCCTTGCCAGTTGATATCCAGTTCCAGCTCCAGCACCCCGCTATGATTGAGCGCGATGAGCCCCATCATAATACTCTCCGAAGTGTAATTACCGTAGCTCACCCCTTCACCGTAACCGCCATCGGGTAGGTAAATCTCTTCTAATCCTTTGAAGTGCGAAACCGTCATCTCCAGCCACCGATCGAGCTGCGATTTGTCATCGCCATACAAGCCGATCGCCGCGGCGCCAATCGCCATCGCCCCCGAGGGTGCTGCCCGCAAATTCGTTTCCTGGGTGAGCTCCGGACGGCGAGCCATTTCATTGGGAAACTCAGACCGAGATTTGCCGATGATGGTATCTTCGTTGAACGACCATCCGAGGGTTTCGCGCGGATAACGGATATTGTGCATCCCCGTGTAACACGGTTCGCACCCCTGCTCCGCCATGGTTTTCAACCACAACTGGCGCTCCTCGTTGGTGATCTTATCTCCCAGCCAATCCACCACACAGGACACGGCGATGGTCGTGCTCGGCGCGCGCTGCACACCCACTACTTTCACGCCTCCTTCTAAAAAGAAATCCCAGACCGGAAACTTCATGATCGTGCGAACCGCCTCGATCGCCAATTCCGCGGCGTCTTCGTCCTCTTCCATCAGATAAACGAACGCCAACTCCTGCGCCCGCTCTCCCGCCGTGCGGATGTCATGGAGGGGGTCGTTGTATTTGATGTCCTCACGCAGAAACTTTCGTAGCTCAACCCGATCCCGGTTCATCATGCCTTCGCGTAAAGAAGCGAATCGCGGATCGTCGGACCAACGCTGACGGATCCCCGGCAAATCCGCCGCCGAGAAAAACAACTTAGGACCTGCTCCACTCCGGATGGACTTCCCCCACCACGATGAACTCTGCGCTGCGAGTGCGCTCCCCGCTGCCGCGACCAAGGGAGTGGCCCCAAGCATTTTTAGAATTGAACGACGTGAGTAAAATTGGGGCATGATCGGTGGGAGTTTAAAGCCTCCTGGAGGCATGAAATTTCAGTGGATAACCAGCACACGAAAGCAGCGTGCGTCTCAAAAGTAGTAGGTCTCAAAAACACCTAACCCGCAAGGGTAACCTGTCGGTTACTTTCCCCTCGCTCGGGCTCCGCCTCGCTCCATCATCCGAAGTTCAATCCTCGGAATCATTCCGATCCTTTTAAGTCATGAGCACCGCACCCACCGCACCCATCGTCGACGAACCTTTCCCGCTCCCCCAACGCTGGGGCACCGCGGAAGTCGAGCGTCTCACCGCCGCGATGCAGCAGCAGTCCCTTTTTTATTGGAAAGGTCCGCAGACCGCCGCGCTCTACGACGCCTTCCGCGAGCACTATCCGCTAAAACATATCTTCCCCTGTTCGTCGGGCACCTCGTCCGTGCATCTCGCCTTCGCTGCGATGAAATTCAAACCCGGTGACGAGATCCTCGTGCCCGCCATCACCGACATGGGGTCGGTTCTCGGAATTCTGCACCAACTGCTCGTCCCGGTTTTCGTCGATATCGATCCCCGCACTTACAACGCGGATCCCACATCCATTCGCGACGCGATCACGCCCAAGACCCGCGGTATCCTCGCCGTGCACCTGTGCGGTAACCCCTGCGACATGGACGCGATGATGGCGATCGGTCAGGAGCACGACCTCATTGTCGTCGAAGACTGCGCCCAGGCATGGGGCGCCCGCTACGGGGATCAAATCGTGGGCCTGATCGGCGACCTGGGCTGCTATTCCTTCAATGACTATAAGCACCTGTCCTGCGGCGACGGTGGTATGGTGGGCACCAACCACGACCACATTGGCGCCCACCTCGCGAAATGGGGAGACAAGTGCTACAACCGCGTGACTGGGATCCGGAATCCCGACGAACTCGCCTACAACTACCGGATGAGTGAACCGCTCTCTGCCATCTGCACCGCCCAACTCGGCAAACACGAAACCATCGTCAACCCCCGCACCCGCATGGGCCTGCGTCTGACCGCGGCGATCACCGATCTCCCCGGCATTCTGCCCCCCGAGATCCGACCGGAGGACACCCATACGTTCTACAACTACATCTTCCGCTTGGACCTCGCCGCCCTGACTTGCACGCGCGATGAATTCACCACCGCCCTCCGAGCCGAAGGCATGCGTGCCGATGGTTATCTGCCCGATCCCGTCTACCGCTACGACCTCTTCCAAAACCACAACTTCTTCGCCGACACCTGGCCCGTGCGTGACTTCGGCCTCACCACCATGGACTACACCAAGGTGGTCTGCCCCGAATCCGAACGCTTTCTCCACGAATGCGTCCACCTCCCCTTCAACGAAGCCATGAACGAATCCTACATCGACAAAGTTGCCCTCGCCATCCGCACTGTCGCCCAACGCTTCACCAAACTATCAGCCTAAAGCACCCATTTCGTATCAGTAATTGATGTAGCCGGGGTCGCTGACCCCGAGCTTCAAGCTACCTTTCACCATGTCCGCCGAAGTCCCGCGAAGCGGGACGAAGGCGGATCCTGTAAAAACACAGCCTCTTTATCTCGCTATAGTTCCGCTCCGCGGAACGACGGCGGACGCCCCACCTCTCCATGAACCCATCCCTTTCTCTCTCCCGCCGCGATATGGTGAAGTTCCTCGCCGCGAGCCCCCTGTTGTTCGCGACCCGTTCGCCCGCAGCGGAGCTGGCCGCGTTCACCCCCACCGAGGCTATGCCCGATGTCTCGTTGCAGACTATTGGCCTGCCCGCGGGCACCCAAATCCCCGTCGCCAGTAACCACGAATACTGGAAACTCTATCCCACCGCCGAGACCCTCTCGATCGAGAGTATCGAGCGGCTGTCGAGCGGAGTCGGACTGCGTTTTACCTTAGCCGGATCGGACTTCCCCCTCAGCAAACTCACCCTCGAGGCCGACGGACCAGCGGAGGTCACCACCACTGGTCGCTCCTTCACCATTCGATTCACCAAAGAGGTCAGCCTGGTCGCGCAAAAGCAGCGCGTGGACATTCGCGGACTGACGGCCACCGGCAAAAAAACATCCCCCTATTTCCTCAACCTACAATACAACTCAAACGCGCAAGATGCCGCCGCCGGTCGCACCATGTTCTCCCGTGTCGGGGTGCGGGACACGAACCTCCAGCTGGCCTACTCCTTCGTCGACGATTGGATCATGGACAACCCGACAAAGGCGGACCGCGAGTACGCCCGCGAACGTTGGGGTAACCTAGCCGCCAGTGATGCCACCCCCTACCAGCAAGCCCGAGCAATCACCCGTCGCCTGATCGAGGAATTCGAACCGCGTCGTGGCACGCCCTCCGACGCGATGGATGGTCTGCATCCCTTTCGTCAATACGAACGCCTCCTCGCCGAGCAGGACGAATGTTGGTGCGCCAACATGGTCGAGATCATGAGTCTCGCTCTCAACGCGCTGGACATTCCTTGCCGCCTAGTGCGCATGCGAAACACCTATTTCAACGCCACCCCGGGGGAGCCCGGTAAAGATTTTGAGCTCATGCTCGTCGGAGGGCACACCATCGCCGAGATCTATGACAAAGCCCTCGGTCAATGGATTTACATGGATCCGAATCAGCGCCAGCTCGGCATCCGCGACGCCGCCGGAGAATACCTCAATTTTTTCGAAATCCACCTACAGGTAAATCAACCTCACCGCTCCGCCGGCCTCACGCTCGACGCCTACGACCCCGTAACGAAGACCGACTCAGTCGAAACCTTCGCAGAAAGTGCTATCCACGACAGCCTCTCTCACTTCGCCCGCCGCGAACAACGCTTCTACTACTTCAAACGCGGGTAGGTAAGTCGGTCCCCCACCCAAAACTGGCCAACGCGGGCGCGCACAAGGCGCTCCCCTACTCAGGACCCGTAGGGGCGTGGCTCGTCCACGCCCGCTATTGCCTCACAGCTCACACCACTTTCACCTTCGCCAACCGGCGCAGCGCCCAGCCGAGGATCACCAGTATCACCGCACCGATCGCATTGATCGATGCCGGGGCCACGTCCGTTGCGGGCAGCAAGGTGCATCCCACTAAGACCACTGCCAGCACGAAGCAGACGTTGCCCACCATTCCGTAGACCTGCATTGCGGCGGGATCGGTTTGACCGGGCTCTTCTTCAACCGGTGTGCGCAGATCGCGATCGAGTTTGATCGCCTCCGCACTCCGAGGGTCATCAGCCCGATAGAAGAACGCCGAGATCACGAATACCAAGGTCGTCGAAATTGCCGTGCCGATCACGTTGCGCGGGTAAACGTCGTTCGGAAATAGATCCAAGCCGAAGAGCGTGAACGTCGTGACCACACCCGCGATCAAACAGGCCATGCCCGACCACCACGGGGTTTTGCGATAGATGATGCCCAGCATTACCGGCATCAGCATCGAGGGCATCACCATCGAGAAATACTTGAGGTTAAATTCAAACGCCCCACCCAACTTCGCGATGAAGAACGCAAACCCGACGCCCATCACGCCAACAATCAGCATGAAGACCTGCGCCGACCGCATCTGATGATGATCACTCGGTTCGCTCAGCCCAAACTTCTTTCGCATCGGCACGTAAACATCCTTCGTCATCGCCGCGGACAACCAGTTGAACGCGTCATTGGCATGACCAAGCGTCGCCGACAAAATCGCCGCGACCACAAACCCGATCATGCCGTGCGGCAACAACAGCATGGCGAGACTCACAAACGACGCCTCTTCCGGCGCCTCCAAATTAGGCCAAAGCAAACCAATCTCCGGGAAGATCAACTTCGACGCCATCACGGGCAGGATCCACAGCAACGGACCGAACAGAGACAAGAACGCGCATAACAAAGCCATCTTCTTAGCATCCCGCTCGGTGGGCACGCTGTTGTAACGCTGTACCAAATGCCAGGCGACGTTGTAGCCGAGGATCATACTGAAAATATAAGACCCGAGAAACAGCGGATTCGTCGGATCGCCATGCGGCCAGAGATACTCGCTCGGCAGGTCCGCGATGAGTCGATGAAAACCCGCAAACATCCCGCCGCCTTCGCCACCGCCGCTACCAAGATAGTGCAACGAGATCGGTAGGATCAGAATCGATACCACCAAGATCACCACCCCCTGCACCGCGTCCGAAAGCACCGCCCCCCACAACCCACCGATGACGCTGTAAACAATCATCACGATGCCGACTACCAGCATGGTCATCTGCAGTCCCGAGAGGGTAAGCCCGAAAACGTTGAAGGTCTCGATGTCCAAACCCACGGCGGCCGATACAAAGATCGCCAGAATGTAGAGCCCCTGCGCCAGTCCCACGACTTGGATCGGGATCGAACAAACCGTGAAAAAATACGTCGTCGAGGCCGAAAACCGCCGAGTCATGAACTCCAACGGCGCTTGCAGGCGCGCCCGCCGCCACATCGGGGCGAAGTATTTGTAGCCGAGCAGATAGGCCCAGAACGCCGACGTGAAGAGCAGTGCTGCACTCGTGCCGTTCTTATAGGTGTAACCCGCTGCCGCCACGAACATGAATGCCGAAAAACCCGACACCCAGTTGGAGACTCCCGCCATGAACCAGGGCACCTGACCACCCGCCTTAAAAAAATCATCCGTGCTCGTGTTCTTTCGCGCCGCGTAAATACCGACCCAAATGATGATCGCGAAATACAAAAGGATCATCGCGTAATCGATCGCGTTAACCGTGCTCAGTTCGGGCATGGTAGTTTCCATCATAAATTTAATCCAAGTTTCGAAGCAGCCCTTACGTAACCGTCCGGTTACCGAGACAACGAACTCAACCGCCCCCCGTTTCGTAGGCGAGCCGGAAACGAGCCCTATCGAGGTTCTCCCCTAACGACGGCCCACCTTGCCCCCCCGGATCGAAGCTTCAACTCGATTGGCATAATCGGGATCACCCAGATTTCCGCATCCCAACGATCTACACTTTTCCAAGGTCTTCAGATTGGTCTGGGTGCTGCGGCTGCGATAAGACGCGGCATCTCCCATGCCGAACACTCCATTCTTGCGGACCTGCTTGGGCAGGAAATCGTGCTCCGGCTCTTAGAACTCGCCATCCAGAGAGGTGAAAAAGTGGCCCCGCTTGACGCAATGCCCGCGATACCCACTTAAACTCAGCAATCTCACGCCAAAGTGGGCCTTTGCGCCCGACAGCCATGGCTGGCGAGAAACAAGAACGAGCCGAGCGTTGCCACCACAGACCGAACAGAGCCAGTCCGACACAGTCGCCCGCCCATCTTCCTTCGGCCCTCGCCACCTCCTCACTTTGTTTGAATAATCTGTGCCTGCGCATCGTCACACCGGTTGCCCTCACTCTATCCGCCCTTCGGGTAACATAACGTGCCCGTTGCCTGTCGCCCCCCGCCTACCTGTGCCTCCCTTTGACTGACAGAATCGCGCCATGCCCGCCGCCCGTTACCGACCCCGCCAACCTCGCGCATCACCCATCTGGCAGATCCTGGATGGCCACTGGGCCGATTTTCGCCGCAATGAGGCAGTTCACGACGACCACCTCAATCAAACCGTTCAAGCCTTCCTGCGCTATGGCGACTTCCGTTCCGGCTTCACCCGCTGGCGCTGTCCTGACTGCGCCCAGGAGTTCCTGCTTGCCTTTACCTGCAAGCAGCGCGGCCTCTGCGCCACCTGCGCCCAGCGCCGCACCCTCACCCTCGCGCCCTACATTGCCGAAACCGTATGCCACGCCGTCCCCCAACGGCACATCGTGCTCACAATCCCTCGTGTGCTGCGGCCCGTCTTCCGACGCAACCGCGCCCTACTTACTGAACTCTTTCACGCCGCCCATGAGGTGCTCGGCCTTTGGCTGCGGGAACGCACCGGCGGTGCCGACGGCCAACCCGGCATCGTGATCGCCGCCCAGACCTTCGGGGACTTCCTCTCCTGGCACCCCCACCTTCACCTGCTGGTTACGGCCGGGGTCTTCCGAGCCGACAACACCTTCGCCCTTGCATCGCCCGGCGGCTGGCGACAACTCGCCGAACTCTGGCGACATGCCGTCCTGCGCCGACTGCTCAAACACCAAGCCATCAACGATAACCTGGCGGAAAAACTCCTTTCCTGGAACCACAGCGGATTCAACCTCGACGCCGGCGAAGCACCCCTTGCGGCCCGCGATGTTGCGGGCCGTCGGCGACTCGCCGAATACCTCATCCGCAGCCCGTTCAATCTTGAAAAAATCTCCTACGAACCCCGCACCGGCAACGTGCTCTATCGGTCGGAAAAACACTGGCGCACCCGACGCAACTTTGAAGTTTTCAGTGCCGCCCAGTTTATCGAAGCGTTGGTCAACCACCTGCCGCCAAAGAACGTGCCCATGCTGCGTTACTACGGCGCTTATAGCAACAAATGCCGGGGCATGAGACGCAAGGCCTCGACTCATGGTGCGGATTCCTCTTCCCACGAAACATCGCCAAAGCCCACCGCCTCGCGGCGTCCCCGTTGGCGACAGCTGATTATCAAGGTCTGGGGCTGCGACCCCTTGCAATGCCCACTCTGCCAGGGTCGGCTTCGTCTGCTCGAAATTATCGAGGAGGAAACGGACATCCGGGCGACCCTGATGCCGATCGGCATGTGGAGCCCCCAGGAGGAACGCCGACATCATCCGCCGGGATCAGACTCACTGGTCGATCCGGCCACCGGGCAATCGCATTCGGTCGGGAGGGAAACGTCACCCGTGGTAGTCCACCCTTGGCGTTCAAAATCGGAACCTCTGGCCTGGCGGCAATTTGTCTTCGGAGAGTATACCACCGACCAAGGGGACGACTTCGATCAGTGCGGATGTGAAGTTCCGCCCTGCTACGAGGAGGCGCCCGAGGATATTGACCAACTCACCATCTTCGACGACGGCTACCAGCCCGATCCACCCGCCGGTGAACCCGTTTTCTGGCCCTCGGCCGGGATCCAGGAATTTCCCGAAGACGATTTTATCCGTTATTCACCTGACGAGCGCACTTAGGCCTCCCGGGAACCGGGACCCTGTGCTTGCGTTGAACCAGCGAGCTTCATGTTGGACGGGTTTCGGCTCGATTTCGGCAGGAAAATCACTGTAGCATCCCTCTTCTGACCATCCCTCGGCAGGCACGCTCCTTGAGCCGGCCAGGTTACGCCCGATTTTCCTAAATGAACGCTCCTCCCTCCCCCTTAACCCCCTCCCCTAACGCCACCGTGAAAAGGAATTTCCTAACAGTAGTATCAGTAGTTTCCCTGATCTACCAAAAAGACCGTGCATTGGGTTCGGCCTTGGCGGCATTAAAAGTGCTGATGAACGAATTGGGTCTTTGCGAAAAGGAAATGTGGCCTCCACTCGTGGCGATTGAGGGCGAGGAAGAAGCGGAGTTAAGAGTTCGGATAGCTAAGGCTTTGGGTATTTGATAACGCGTAATGCAGCAGTAATATTGGCTTATTCGATGATTATCCCAAAAATCACTACGAGTGAACCTCTATTGAATTGGCGAGATTCTCAACGGGGGACGTTCTTTCGGGCTACCTTGCTGGCGATTCTTTGTCTGGTAGGTTCTGTTGCGGCGAATTCGAGGCCGCCCAATATTATCTTCATAATGGCGGACGATCTTGGATACGGGGACCTTGGCTGCTATGGATCCAAGTATATCGCAACGCCACACATCGATGCCCTCGCGGGTCAAGGAACGCGATACACTCATTTCTATGCAGGAGCGCCAGTATGCGCTCCATCGCGCTGCGTGTTGATGACGGGGCTTCATTCGGGACATGGTTTGATTCGGGGGAATAGTCCGGATGTCGGCGGGGAAGAAGAACTGTTTGGCGAGGGCGGGATGCGCTTGTCGCTGACGGGTGAGGAATTAACGGTTGCCGAAGCTTTGCGAAGACAAGGTTACGAGACGGGTGCAGCGGGGAAATGGGGGATCGGGGAACCTCAGTCGAAAGGCACCCCGGTGCAAATGGGCTTCGATTCCTGGTTGGGTTATTTGAATCAAAATCACGCCTCGTATTACTACACGGATTTCCTGTGGGAGAATGACTCGAAGGTGTCCATAGCGGGTAATAAGGACGGGAAGCGAACGGTATACAGCAACGACCTTTTTCGCGATTATGCTATGGACTTCATTCGGGAGAATCGTGAGCAGCCCTTCTTCCTCTATTTGCCGATTACGATTCCTCACGAGTTGATGGAGGTGCCGGCATTGGGTGATTATGCGAGTCGGGATTGGTCGGATAACGCGAAGATCTATGCGGCGATGGCGACGCGGCTCGATGGTTACGTCGGAGAGATCATGGATGAATTGGACCGTTGGGATTTGGCGAAGGATACGCTCTTGATTTTTACCTCGGACAACGGACCGGTGAATAAGGAACGCAGCGAGGAATTGCACTCGGCGGGCAGCTTGCGGGGGCGGAAGGGTTCGGTCTACGAAGGGGGCTTGCGGGTTCCTATGATCGCTCGCTGGCCAGGAGTAGTTGCAGAGGGGGAGACGAACGAAACGCCTTGGATGTTCGCAGATGTTTTTCCGACTCTGTTGGAGGTGGCGGGAGAGCCGATTGGCGATGGATTGGATGGGGTGAGTTTGTTGCCGACCTTGAAGGGCGAGGCGCAGGATATGTCGAAACGGCCCTTGTATTGGGAATTCCCGCGCGATCGATTGTGGCAGGCGGCACGGAGCGGT
>MEHZ011612542.1_pt1 | contig 70182 bp, 60 predicted proteins | sample 897221 | NCBI WGS metagenome assembly MEHZ01 (sample SAMN05514161, study PRJNA337945) | marine metagenome | isolation source: marine surface water | place: Arctic Ocean | collected 2007-12-13 | reverse complement strand
ATTCGCAAGTCGCCAAAAAAAGAGGCGGCCCCCGGAAACCGAGGACCGCCTACCTACCTATTGCCTACACAAACCTACCATTTGTATGACAAAATTGGGTTACTCGCCGCGATTGCGGCGACCTTCGCCACCGCCACCTTCGCCACGCTCGCCACCACGGCCGCCGCGGCCACCTTGGCCCATGCGGTCACTCATGGCTTTGCTGGCCTTGCCCCATTCGGCGTCGCTCAGTTTACCGTCACCATCGGTGTCGAAACGCTTCATGGCTTGCTCGTTGTTTTGGATGCCCTCACGCATTGCGGCGCGTTCGGATTTATCGAGTTTGCCATCACTATTGGCATCAAATTCCGCCATCGGATTGGGTCCGCGACCTTGGCCACCACGTCCGCCTTGTCCGCCCTGTCCGCTACGTCCTCCTTGACCGCCTTCACCACGACCACCGGCTTCGCCCCGCATGGATTCCATGTGTTTGCGAACGGCTTCGCGTTCGGTTTGATCGAGCTGACCGTCACCGTTAGCATCAAATTGTTTCATCATCGCTGCACGATCTGGGCCGGCAGGTTTCTTTTCATCGGCCGCTGAGACGAAGCTAGCGGTGCAAACGGTGAGTGTGGCCAAGGCCATGGTGGTTTTGAGAAGGGAATTTTTCATTTTTTTAGAGGGTTGAGATTCGTTACTTACTCGGACAAAGACGGTGGGATACCGGTGTAGGTTACACCGGCGTTTCTTTTTTTTTATTCCCCTATGTTTCAAGTCACTTTCGCCGAGCAGGCCATGACCGAGCTCAATAAGCTGAATAAGTTGCTCCAACTCATAGCGTTGGATCCGGTGAGCTCTCTTCGGCAGACTGACCTGGAACACCCCCGAGAACCGTTGGGAAAATTTGCCCGGGGCGGGAGCGATCTGTATCGCCTGCGGAGCGGTGACTTACGGTTCTACTTTGAATTGCGCGGCGAAGACACCTTACACGTGCTCTATATCCTGCATGAACACTCGCTGGAGGACTTTTTGCTGCGCAATAAATTGCCCGTTTCCGAACAACAGTTGGTCGAACAACACTCGAAGTTTTGGAAATACCTTGAGGGTTTGACCAAACGCTAACCCGCTTTCGCTCGACCCACCCCATGTCTGACGACTCTTCCCGCGATTTCGACGGTCCGTTCTCGATCGAGAACGCGAGCCGGATCTACTTTCTGCCAAACTTGATGACGGCGGGGAATCTGTTCTGTGGATTCGTGGCGGTGATCAAGTGTATCCAGGCTCACTACTTCATGAGGGAAGTGGACATGATCACGCCTGAGGCCAGTGAGTTGTTCACCCAGGCAGTCTGGTTGATTTTCGGGGCGATGGCATTCGACTCATTGGATGGACGCCTTGCCCGCATGGGTGGTCGTGAATCGTTATTTGGGGGGGAGTTCGACTCTCTGACGGACATGGTTTCGTTCGGTTTGGCTCCGGCGTTAATGATGTTCTTCCTCATCCTATCGCCCACTCAAGGTTACCCGATTTTCCAAAAAATCGGCTGGTTCATCGGTTTCATCTATCTGCTATGTGCCGGGGTGCGACTGGCACGCTTCAATGTCATTAGCCACCCCTTGATCAACAGGGGAGAGAAACCGGACAATAAAGACTTTGTGGGTCTGCCGGTTCCAGCGGCGGCGGGCACCGTAGCGGCATTGGTGTTGTTTTTGCTAAACCTCGCCGAGCACGACCGGGAGCTGCAGCGCTGGGCACTCGCCCTGCCCCCTCTGTTGTTACTCATCGCAGTGATGATGGTGAGCAAGATCCGCTATCCCTCGGGCAAACAGATCGATTTGCAGACAAAAACGCCGCTGCCGTCGTTCGTTATCTTCCTCGCCGTGGCTGGTGCCGTGGTCGTCTTCAAGGAAATCGGCATGCTCGTGGTGATGCTCAGCTACATTTTCTGGGGTATTTTTCGGGCGTTACGTAAACCATCAGCCGCATCGAAAAACCTGTGAGGAAGTTGCGCATGACCCCCCAACAAGTTTTTGCCCGTGAATAACCTCCGGTTTATTCGCATTTCTTCGGAAGTTAGTCCCAAAGCTTAACAATCGACATTTTTAGTGGTAAAAGAGCCGTTTGGGATGGGCTTATTACAGTTTTTCCTGAGCATAATATGACTGCTTTAATTACTTATTGAATCAGATATCTTTTAGGCTTTGTTAACTTCTACAAGCCTGACCCCTTTTTTTAGCTCCCGCTCTACTCCATGAAACTCAACATCAACCGCGACCACTTTAGTAACGGACTCGCCCAGGTTCTCAACGTCGTCGGCTCGAAAGCCACGATGCCCATTCTCAGCAACGTGCTGATCGAGGCCGAGGGAGATCACATCACCCTCACCACGACTAATCTGGACCTCGGTATCCGTTGTAAGATCAAAGCGAACGTCAAAGAGGGCGGCTCTGTCACCCTTCCCGTCAAACGCCTGACTACGATCGTGCGAGAGCTCCCCAACGTGGATGTGAACCTGACCTCTTCGGCGAGTCATCAGGTCAAATTGACATCGGGCGGTTCAAACTTCCGCATTATGGGCATTGGCAAGGACGAGTTCCCGCCATTGCCGGAGTTCGGTGATGATCGCACCTTCACCCTCGAGCAGAGTGAACTCACCGCGATGCTCAAGAGCGTGGCTTACGCCCAATCGACCGATGAGACGCGTTACATCCTCAATGGCGTCTATTTCAACTTTAAGGACGGTAAACTATCGCTCGTTGCCACAGATGGTCGCCGTCTCGCGCTAACCTCCAAAGAGATGGAAGTGCCCGATGACGCCGCTGGAGCCATCATTCTGCCCGCTAAGACGGTCAGTGAGCTCCAACGTATGCTCGACAAGGGGGAGAAGCTAAAAGTGTCGTTTAACGAGCGCCGAGCCGCCTTTCAGATTTCGACCGATAAGGATTCCAGTGGTTTGGTCGATTCGATCTACCTCTATTCAAAGGTCGTCGAAGGTAATTATCCAAATTACCAACAGGTTATTCCCAAAGAGACTCACCAGCGTATCAAGCTGGAGCGGGAGCTTCTTCAACAGTGTATTCACCGGGCTGCGCTCGTTTGCAGTGAGAAGTCGAATTCTGTGAAATTGAAGCTCACGTCCAATTTACTCGAGATCACCGCCCAGAGCCCCGATTTCGGTGAAGCCCATGAATCAATGGCGATCAGTTACAGTGGACCAGATTTGCAAGTCGCTTTCAATCCACAATTTATGCTTGATCCGTTGAAGGCGTTGTCAAAAGACGAAGTCTTCTTCGAGGTAAAAGACGAAGTGAGTCCAGGCGTGTTTAAGACCCTCGAGAGCTTCATCTGCGTGATCATGCCGGTGCGTCTCAGCTGAAGTCTCAGCGCCTCTTTCTAGCGTCAAATTAGGTTTTGGCAGGCGGTGTTAACTGCCCTGCTTTTTCGCGACCCCGTCTCATGGACCCTACTTATCCACTCGTTATTGCCATGCTGGTATCCTTGGTGCTTTCCCAAGTGAACCAACGGCAGGCCTCGCCGGTCTTGGCTATCTTCAACCGTTGGCTGCGGTGGTTAATTTTTGGGTTCGGACTCGCCAAGATTGTGATCGATTTAGGGCTGAGTGATCGGCCGTATTTCGCTTTGGCGGCGGTATTTTTGCTCACTTATGCGCTGATTGAGACGATTTATCGGTGGTTGGAAATCAACGCAGTGAGCATGAGCCCGATACCGCTCTTCCCGCGCTTTGCGCTGAATTCTAGTGGCGACGAGTGGCCGATTCAGCCGCGAGTGCTTAAGGAGCGGGATTGGTTGCGCAAAGAAGGTTTTAAGGCCGTGCAATCGCTGCGCGCTGAAATCGCTCCGAGTATTTATCTGCGTATGTCGATTTATCACGACGCTTCAGATAAACTGCGGGTGCAGGTGCTATTCTTACCACAGCCCACCGGTAATATCGTGGTTTGCGCGAGTCTGGCCTCGCAGCGCACCGATGGCACGCGGGTCGTCACCGACAATCTCTACCTACCCTTTGCAGGCTTCTACCCCGAGAACTGGTTGGTGGATCGCAGCCCCTGGCGCCGTAGTCTCAAAACTCTGGTTCAGCGTCATCGTAAACGCCTGAACCGGGATACGGAGCCGCTACAGATGTGGGAGATCGAACCTCTGGCGGACCTCAACGCTCAACAACACGCGTTGGAACAAGTGAATACAGAATTGGGATTTCTTTTTCCGCACCATGAGCGGGAAGAAAATGGCAAAATGACAACCGAAGCCCGATACCGGGTTTGGAAAGAAGCATGGTTGCTCAACTACTTCGGACGCAGCGCGCGTTATTTCTAGATGACGGAACCGACACGGTAGAAGTCAGTATCAGCAGGCCGTTGCCACGCCCCTCGAAGTGACGCCTTTTGGAAGAGAGCGTGTCTACCCCCTACGACGACTCTGTTTGCATGAACCCCACAAACTCTTCCCGGAACCGCGGAGACCCACCTAAGCCGGCGATGGAAACGCCCGCCCCCTCGAACCAGACACGTTTGGCCGTCTTAGTTGGTGTGGCTGCCGTAACGCTCACCCTCGTTTCGTTTGTTACCACGAAAATCGCCGCCAACACGGCTGACGAAACGCGCTTCCAAGCCCTGGCGGAGCAGTTGAGTTTTGATTTCAACGAACGTTTGCGTAGCACCGCGCGAGCCCTGCAAACCGGCGCGGTAATGGTCGCAAACAGCGATGATATGGATCGTCAGATGTGGGTCGATTTTCTCGCGGCGAGTGGGTTGCGATCGGAAAATGGCACCGCGGGGATAGGATATGTTGATCGGGTAGCTCGAGGTGACTTGGAAGCATTTGAGGCCGAGGTGCGGTCCAATGGCTTGCCTGATTATAAAGCGGAGCGTGCCGGCGATCATGATCCTCTTTATCTGGTCAAATACATCGAACATTTCGCCGATAACCAAGGGGCATTGGGTATTGATATTGCCAATGGTGTAACGCGACGATCAGCCGCAGAGCTCGCGACCAAGGAAATCCGGGTTTCGATGTCGAAGCGGATCCGGGTCATTGTGGGCGAGACAGAAACACCCGGGTTTCTATTATTTTTTCCTGCGTTCAAACGCGGTTTGCCGATCGATACCGCGGAGGCTCGCGAAGAGAATTTGAAAGGCTGGGTGTATGGTGCCGTGCGGGTGGATGCACTAGTCGCTCCGTTGGAAGAACTCTACCTGAGTGAAATCGGATTTACGGTTCACGAAGGCGGGCGAGATGAACCGGGCCGGCCGCTGTGGAGTGGTGGCACGCCTTCCGGTTCGTTAAAATATATGGGCGTCGAAGAAGTGGATGTCTTTGGCCAGACATGGACGGTGCGCACGTTCCCTCGGGAGGAGCTCGTGCGCGACCCGGCTCACCGCTATGCTTGGCTCGCCCTCGCCTTTGGGCTGATCGGTTCGGGTGGTGCGGTGATGTTAACCTTGCGACTCACCGATAGCCGACTGCGGGCGATGTTGGCCGCGGAACGCGCGTCCGAGGATGTTAAGATTCAAGAGTCGCGGTTACGTTCGGTTTTCGAGGCTTCGCCAGTTGGATTGGGTTTACGCGAGTATGACCGCCAAGGAGAGCTGTTAGTGAATCCAGCCTATACCCGCCTGACGAGTATTACCGCCAAAGATTCTCATGATGAGACGGTCTTTCGCCAGACCCTTCACCCCGAAGATTTGAGCATCTGAGAAGAAGTGGTGAATTCGATTAACACGGGATCGGTCCAGCAACGTAAAGTGGAGTTTCGCTTCATTCACCCCGGAGGAAATATTGTCTGGGTCGAGTATCTCCATCGCCGCTTTAGTGACCCCACCACGGGCACCCGACAAGATGTGATGGCGATGGTCGACATCACCGCTCTCAAAGATCAGGCCGATGATCTTATCGAATCCAAGGAGTTGGCCGAGCAGGCAAATTTGGCGAAGAGTCATTTCCTCGCGATGATGAGCCATGAAATCCGCACGCCGATGAATGGCGTCATCGGCATGGCGTCACTCTTGCTCGAAACCGGTCTCAATAGAGAACAAAAAGAGTGTGCTGAAACCATCGCCAAAAGCGGCGGGGATCTCGTCACGATCATCAATGATATCCTCGACTTCAGCAAAGTTGAAGCCGGCCAACTTGATATCGAATCCACCGAATTTGGACTCGTGCAATGTATCGAGAGTGCGATCGATCTCAATACAGTGCGCGCGGCCGAGACCGGTCTGGAACTCCTGTTGGATAGTGATGTAGGGCTGCCCGAAATCGTGACAGGCGATTCCACCCGACTGAGCCAAGTCTTGATCAACCTCATCTCCAACGGCGTCAAATTCACCGATTCGGGAGAGGTACTACTTACGGTGAGAGTGACGGCGCATATGGATTAGAGAGTGGTGATCCGGTTCGAAGTGAGTGATACCGGAATTGGTATTGAACAAAAAGATATCGACCGCTTATTCGAGTCGTTCACCCAGGCGGACGCATCGATCAGCCGGCGATTTGGTGGCACCGGGTTGGGGCTGGCGATCAGTAAGCGGTTAGTCGAGCTCATGGGCGGCGACCTGACTTGCGAAAGCACCCTGGGCGAAGGCACCATGTTTGGCTTTAGTTTAAGCCTAGAAACTCCGCCCGATATGGAGCCTGTGCTCAAGCCCTTGCCCGCCGCGCGGGTGTTGGTTTTGGGCGAACCAAGTAACGGCACGAGAATCTTGGCGAACATCTGTCGGAGTTACAATATGCAGACCCGCGAGTGTGCGAATGAAGCGGAAGCACTGGAAGCCGCAGACGAAATCGAACAAGTGGATTTTGTGCTCGTCAATATAGCGGACGGCGCGGGGGCCGGGGTCGAGGTGGCGCTTCGGCTGGCGGTCGAACCGCAGTTGGAAGGTGCTAGGTTTATCGTGACCGTTCCGGCCAACCAAGCGCCCCAGAGTGAAACGGATTCAACCGTCGTGGCGATGTTGCGCAAACCCGTGCGTCACTCTTCGGTCCGATCAATTCTGGCGAGACAGCTGAAAGTAAGCGACTCGCGATCATCGTTAGAAATCTCGAAAGAGCCCCAAAACCCCCTAGCTCCGGTTGAAGAGGAAACCCCGTTGCAGATTCTGGTCGCTGAAGATAACGCGGTGAACCAACGAATATTTGCCCAAATGTTGGGGTTATTGAAAAAGGAATTCAGACTGGTTTCCGATGGTTCCCAAGTGGTCCCAGCGCTCCACGAACGACCGGCGGACATCATCCTGATGGACGTGCAAATGCCGGTGTTAGATGGGCTCGATGCTACCCGCGCGGTGCGCGAAGCGTTTGGTGATTTGGCTCGCCCTTGGATCATTGCGGTGACGGCGAACGCGATGCACGGAGACGAACAAAAGTGCCTCGAAGCAGGCATGAACGACTATATATCCAAACCCCTAAAAGTGGAGCAAGTAGCCGCCGCCATCGAGTGTGGTCGCACGGCCCTACGCAGTCAGACCATTCCGCCGACGAGCTGAATCACTTTCACGCCTTCACCAAAGTCACCACGCATTCGAGATGGCGGGTTTGAGGAAACAGGTCGAAGGGTTGCACATCATTGATGCTATAGTTCGCCGTTTTGAAGTGCACCAAATCGCGCATTTGAGTGGCGGGGTCACAGCTGATGTAGATCACTGCTTTCGGTCCGAACTCGAAGAGCTGATTCAAAAACACCTCGTCGCAGCCTTTGCGGGGCGGATCGATCACGATGACCGTGTTCGTCGGATTGAACTCCAGGCCGGCGAATATAGCGGAGGCGTCACCGGCGCGGAACGTGGCGTTGGTGATGCCATTGGCTTTGGCATTCTCAGTGGCAAACTTCACCGAGGTTTCGCTGATCTCTACGCCCGTCACTTGCTCGAATTCTCGAGCCAAGGATAAGGCGAACAGTCCACTCCCACAATAGGCATCGACCAGGTGGGTGGCGCCCGTGGCGACGGCGCGTTGACGCACGTAGTCAGTGAAGGTCGGGAGGATAAAGGGATTATTTTGGAAGAAGTCTCTCGCGAGAAAATGCAGGCGTAGCGGATCGTGCCCCTCCCCTTGTTCCACCACTTCGTGGATCACGGCGTCGTGCTGGGTGACCACACCTTCTTCAGCATCACGCAGCAACAGAGTCGCGCCTTTCTTGAATTCGCTTCTGGCCAAACGCTCCCGGGTTTCGTCCCGGACCTCGGTGAGCTTGGCATTGATGGCTGGTGTCGCGATCGGACATTGCGGCAGATCGATAATGGTTGAACGGGTGCCCTGTTTTAAAAAGCCAATCGGGTAAGATTTTTGGCCACCAGCATCGACCCAAGGCTGCGTCTGAAAATGCGGAGTGATTTTGGAGCGGTAGGCGAATTGTTCGGGCGAGCCGATTACGGGGTTCACGGGATGCTCGATCTCCGCCATGTGGAGGAGGAGTTCTACGACTTGTTGGCGTTTCCAGGTCAATTGGCCGTCGTAACTCAAGTGTTGATACTGACAGCCGCCGCATTGACCGAACAGGTCACACTGAGGTTTAACGCGATCCGGTGATGGGGTCAGGACTTCGACCAGATCGGCTTCGGAGAAGTTCTTTTGGTTTCGAAATATGCGAGCGCGCACGCGCTCCCCGGGAAGGCAGAACGGAATCATCACGACCCACCCTCCGTCGCTCGACTCTGTCGAGCTTTGGCGGGCAAGCGCGGTCGAGGCAGTGGCCTCGACCGAAGAATCAAGCTCACCAGTATCAAGTATCAAGGGGTCGGACTCAGGGGCAGGCTCTGGGAGCGGCACCCGACCGAGGCCAACGCCGCGATTGGTCAGCGTTGTAATGGTGAGCTCGATCTCCGTGTGATACGGAAACGGGAAGTCTCGGGGTGCGCGGTCTTTCTTTCTTCGGCCCATGGGACTCACGAGAAGACACGATTCGACGGAAAAGCAGAGTTTTCTTTTCGTGCTATTTTCGATGTATCGTGGGCTGATCACGTCATGGAGCCCGAAGTCATCACCAGTCTGCAGAACCCGCGGGTAAAACAATTGGTCAAATTACGAGACCGACGTCCGCGTGATACCGCCCAACAGTTTTTGGTTGAAGGCTACCGTCAAATCCGACGTGCGCTGGATAAGGGGTTCCCACCTACGGAGCTCTATATCTGCATCGAGTGGTATCCGGGTGAGCAGGGCAACGAGGCGTCGTTGGTTGCTGAAGCGGAGGAGGCCGGTGCGCAGGTCTTTATGCTCAATAAGCCCGCATTCTCCAAGGTCGCGTATCGTGAGCGTCCCGACGGCCTGTTGGCGGTGTTACCACAATGGCGCAATGAGCTCGAAGATCTTAAGCTTTCCCCGACTCCACTTTTATTGGTGGTCGAGGCGATCGAGAAGCCGGGCAACTTGGGCACGATTCTGCGCAGTGCCGATGCGGCGGGCGTTGATGGGTTGATCGTGTGTGATCCGGTGACGGATTTGTTTAATCCCAACGTGGTGCGGGCTTCGACGGGCGTTTTGTTTTCGGTGCCGGTAGTCATCGCCGATAGCGAAGCCGTGCGGGCATGGTTGGGTTCAAAAAAGATTCGATCCGTTGCCACGACTCCGGCGGCCACCGACCTCTACACCGAAGTGGATTTGAATGGCCCGCTCGCGATCGTGATGGGCAGCGAACAATACGGTTTGAGCGACGCTTGGTTGGCGGAAGCGGACCAGACGGTGCGCATTCCGATGGCCGGTCAGGCCGATTCGTTGAACGTCGCGATGGCTACGATCATCACCCTGTTCGAAGCGGTGCGCCAGCGGAGTTAAATTGATACGTAAAACCGCGCCTTGCGCCGATCCGGAGGGGGGGGCAGTCGGAGGCATGTTCACACTTCAACGACTGCTTGTCGCCATTCTGGCGGCGGTAGCTGGCGCTTCGCTATACGCTCAAACCGACTGGCTCGAAGCCGCCAAATCCGCCCGCCAACTTCCAACTGAAACCTTCATTGGTTCACCGGATGTGAGGCAACCTCGGCTCTCACCCGACGGCTCCAAAATCGCGCTCCTCTTTCCTCACGAAGGCAAGATGGCGTTGGGTCTGTTTGATCGAAAAAAAGGGTCAGCCGAGATGATCCTACAGGCCACAGATGAGAGCCTGTTTTCCTTTTTCTGGAAAGGTAACGAACGGCTGGTGTTTACCGCTGATTACCAAGGCAATGAATCGTTCTTCGTAGGCTCTACCGACCTAAAAGGAAAGCGAGTCATCCGTATTGTGGAGACACAGCGTTATGAACGACTGACTGGGGGGGGGCAGGTGGTATTCAGAGTAGTCTGCGGCACGATGAAGATCGTATCCTGGTATCGGGGGCCTTTCGTTCGACCGGTCTTTTTGATCGGTCTTCCCTCCCAGATGGTGCCGTGGTGGCCCGGGTCAATGTGCGCAATCGCGGGATTTCACCGATCTATAGAATTGATAGGCGAGTGCGTCACTCGAACCTGATAACCGATCAACAAGGGCGCCTTCGCTTCCGAGTTATTTTCGGAAAAATGGAGGGCGCTATGGTAAACACCTGGCAGCACCGGCCAGACGACAAGAGTGGTTGGGCCCACGTGGCTCAATTCCCGATGAATCCCTATGCTGAGATGTGGACGCCCCTCTTTTTCAATCGAGATGGTAGGTTTCTTTATGTCCTCTCCCGCGAAGAGAACGACCGTGGGGCTGTTCACGTGTTCGATACCGACACGCTCACGTTAGGCCCTGCCCTATTTGTGCCTCCGGAGGGCGAGGTGGTAAGTGTAGTCGCATCAAGAGACGGCTACACCGTGCGCGGGGTGGTTTATGAGTCCGACAAAGCTCACTATCACTGGTTTGAAGAAGGGGCAGATCGGGCAAAATTACAGGCCAGTATTGAAGCCGCATTCCCGGGCATGGAGATCACCTTTGTGAGTTTTTCGGATGATGAAAAAGTAGCCCTGATTCACGTAGGCTCCGATCGCGAAGCAGGGGTGTATTTTGTGTTGGATCGCAGCGCCGGCTCATTGGTTCAATTTAAACGCGTGCGCGAAGTGCCGACCCCGTTGATGCGGCCGATGGAGCCCATCCAGTTTATCTCGCGTGACGGACTTACCATCCACGGTTACCTCACGCGACCTTGGACCGCTGAGTCCGGCCAACCTGTGCCGATGATCGTCAATCCACATGGTGGACCCTTTGGGGTGCGCGACAGCTGGGGCTTTAATTCCGAGGTGCAATTTCTCGCCTCGCGTGGCTATGCAGTGCTGCAGATCAATTATCGTGGATCGGGCGGTTATGGTCAGGATTATGTGGAAAAAGGAGCCCGACAATGGGGGCGTGAAATGCAGCATGATCTGACCGACGGAGTGAAGTGGGCGATTGCTGAAGGCATTGCAGATGAGGATCGCGTGGCGATTTACGGAGCGAGTTATGGTGGTTATGCGACGCTCGCGGGTCTCACTCTCACGCCTGAACTTTATGCCTGCGGCATCAATTATGTCGGCGCTTCAGATTTGGAGATTACGTTCAAGAACCGAGGAGCAGACGCGTTCATGAATTCCAAGGATTATGATGGTCGTGATATTTGGGTAGGAGCGACTCAGGAATATCGTGATGCAACCTCACCGGTTAACCTTGTGGCGAACATTCAGGTGCCCTCGTTTCATGCTTATGGACAAAAGGACCCTCGTGTCGTGATCGATCATTGGGAACGCCTTGAGCCGGAGCTGAAGAAGCATGGCAAAATATACGAATCGATGGTAGAAAAGAAGCAGGGTCACGGATTCCGCGACGCGGAAACCTCAGTCGGTTTCTACGGTCGAGTTGAGCCCTTTTTCGCCAAATACCTGACTCCTGAAGTCGACATCCAAATTGGCGAAAGTGAAGTGATGCAAATGCCAGCCAGGTAGAAGGAAGTTAGGCCTTCGCCGCCTTGAGCTCTTCGATGAGTTCGGCGGTGCCCTGCTCCATCGTGACCTTTGGCGTGTAGTCGAGGTCGCGTTTGGCGGCAGTGAGGTCGAACCAATGATCTTTGGCGAGCTCAGCGGCGATGAAGCGCGTCATGGGTGGTTCACCGTTTAGGCGCAACGTTTTCCAGACCGTCTCGGCGATCGCGCCGAGGCGTGATGCGGTTTTCAGCGAAATGGATTTGGTGAGCGGTGGCTCACCCAGCGAAGTCAGGAGGGTATTGATCCAGTCCCACAAATTCACGGGTTCATTATTGGTGATGAAATAGGCCTGCCCCGCCGGTGATTTCCTCCCCAAATCAGAGTCGTCTTCCCGTTTACCATCAGCAGTTTCTGAGGAACTATAACCAATATGGTTAAAGTCAGCCAGGGCCTGTTCGGCGTCGAGGTGCGCTTGGGTGGCGTTGGTGATGTGCACCATGTCTACGCGGTTCTTTCCCTCTCCTACGATGCGGAGGCGACCAGCGCGTGCTCTCGCCAAAATGCGGGGCACGAGGTGCGGGTCCCCGGTTCCCCAAATGAGATGCGGGCGGAGCGCGGTGGTGAGAAACCCTTCACGATTGGCGGCAATCACCGCCGCTTCTGCTTGGGCTTTGGTGAGCGGGTAAGGACTGGGGCAATCAGTGGTAAGGGGAAGTGATTCATTGGCGTCAGCAAGGTCATGGCCGTTGTAGACTACGCTCGGAGTGCTGGTGTGCACGAAGCGTTCCGCCCCACCTGCTTGAGCGGCCTTTAGTAGGGTTTCGGTCGCCACCACATTATCGCGATGAAAGTCGGCGTAGCGACCCCAGACGCCAACTCGGGCGGCGACGTGGAAAACAGTAGCAGCTCCCACCACGGCTTCTTCGCATACGGAGGGTTTATGTAGTGGGCCTACCACTACGCGGATGCCTCGAGCGACGAGTTGCGGTTGGGGGGAGCGTGATACGACCGTCACGGGACGTCCGGCCTCGAGGAGGCGGGCGACGAGATGTGAGCCGAGAAAACCGGTGCCGCCGGTAACCAATACGGAGGATGTCGGATCAACTCTCATCGCTTGGGATCGACTTCAAATCCAACCCCTTTGGTTTCTGCCCATGCGGTGAGCGTGAGGCGGTGGATCTTAGCGTTGTGGCGCACGTCGACCGGGAAACCGGGATGGAAATAGAACAGATTAATCCGACCTGCGAGGGGGTGCGTGCGCGTTTGGGTGCGAAGGAGTCGGCCGAGGGCCCGGCATTTCGAACTGTTGTTTACGACGCTCGGATCGACCGGTTCGATCACGAGGGCGGCGCGTTGATTGGGGTATTTGCCGTGACCGATCAACGCGGTGCGGATGACTTCGGGGTGATCATTGAAGATCGGCTCCACCTGTTCGGAGTAGAGGGTCCTCGATTTGGTTTCAACGCGTTCGGCGGCGCGGCCACAGAACCAGAGACGTCCTTGGTCATCGAGATAACCGCAGTCTCCCATGCGGTGCCAGACCGTCGCTGCTGCGGCAGCGACGGAAGTATCAAGTATCAAGTTACAAGTATCAGGTGACGGACTCCCGGCGGACTCCGCGGGAGTAATACTAGATGTTGTTTTATCCGCTATTTTGGCTTGGGCGGTGGCTTTGGGCAGGGCGTCGTAAGTTTTGGTGACCGTGGGGCCTTGCACGATGATCTCGCCAATCTCTCTGGTTGGGAGTTCCTCAACGTCATAGATTGAGGCGATGGCTCGGTCGCTTAGACGAATAATTTTTACTTCGTTGGGCGAGATGACTTGGCCGACGCAGGTGCCTTCTCCTTGTAGGGTTTGGGCTGCCGTTTCAGTCAAAACGGTCGAGGCCGAAACCGCGCTGACGGGTAACACTTCGGTCGCACCGTAGGGGCTGTGTAATTCGCCGGAACTGAGAATGGGCGTCATCAGTTCCCAGAGTGCGGGGGGCACGGGTGCTCCGGCGGAGAGCACGCGCTGCATGGAAGGCAGTTCAATTTTTTCGCGGGTGCAGTGTTGGGCGATTTTTAGCCAGAGCGTGGGTGAGCCGAAGGAATTGGTTATGCGCTCCTGCGTGATCGCCTGCACAATCTTGGCGGGATCGACCATGGCGGGTTTGCTGGGGTCGATTTCGGGCACGACGGTGGTCATGCCGAGGGCGGGATTGAATAGCGCGAAGATCGGCAACATGGGCAGATCGATTTCTCCGGGTTTAATGCCGAAGGTTTCGCGAATGAGCTCAACCTGGGCGCTGAACATGCCGTGTTCGTAGCAGACGCCTTTTGGTGCTCCGGTGGAGCCCGAGGTAAACAAAATGGCCGCGAGCTCATCGGTCGCCGAGTCGGCCACCGTGAGCTTGATGGGGGTGGTTGCGTTCGTGGGACAGCGGGCGGTCGAACTGCTACTCGCGCCGACTCGGATACTGACCGAGGAAAAGGCGCGGCGAAACACGTGACTGAATATCCGGGCGAGCGGGATGCCGAGGAGTGCCTTGGGTTGCGAACGTTCAACGCACTTGAGGAAGGTCTTCCGGCCCATGCCGGGATCGATCACGACGGGAACGGCCCCGATAGCGAAGAGGGCAAATACGCTGGCGATTAGCGGCAGGCCTTGGCGCACCATGACAAGAACGCGGTCTCCGCGTTGCACCCCGGCGGTGGTTAGACGGTGTTGCCAAGCCGCGGCTTCAGCTTCGAGCTCCGCGAAATTCAGCGTGAGGTAGTGGATGTCCCCGGTGGAGGTGCGACCGCGGGGAACCTTGAGCGCCGCCGTCTCAGCTTGCACCGCCGCCATCAAAGGCAGGTGCTGCGCGATGTTGGCGGATAGGGAATCGGAACTCATCGGCCGGTGGTGGTGTTCGCCAATAAACAGAATTCGATGGCGGGCGTTCCTCCTTCGCCGAGGCTTCGGCGGACAAGAAAGCCCGACCCACTTGGGGGGAGGGTTATATCCACGGGGTCCCCATTGGACTTAGGTGGTGTCCGCTCCGTTTTTGTAGGCGGGCAGCGACTCGATCAGTTCACATTGCCAAGGCAAGAGGAGCTCACTGAGCGTCTCGGGGCTGTGGGCGATTTGCGCGAGCTGCGCTCGGTTGGCGATGAGCGTGGCCTCGAGTTTGAGTTTCGCGGACAGGACGTCGCGATCAGCTTTGAGGCGATCTTGAAATTTGAGTTCACGCGGCGAGAGCGACCGGTGTTCACGGTTGCGCACCCGGCGGGGCAGCGTGGTGGGATCGGTCTCGAGTCCCGTTGCGACGGCCTTAGTAAGCGAAGGAGCGAGTCGAGGGTGACGGCGGCCGAGGTTGACGCTGGCCACGATGGCGTTGGCGTCATTGTTCTCCTCGGCGTTAGCGGCCATTCTAAGGAGGAGCGAGTTGTTGCAGACCTTGAACGGAGGGGTGTCGAGGCGTTCGGCTTGGGCTTCGCGCCAGTGCCAGATGGATTGGAGGACGCTGAGACAACGGCCGCGCAGTTTCTCGGACTTGCCGATGCGCCAGGCGTTTTCGTCACCGGAAGGGAAACCCACGAGGCCGGCTTCGATTTGGCGGCGGCATTGTTGGTCAAGCCAATCCACGCGTCCGAGCTTCTTGAGCTCCTTGTTGAGCAGATCGCGCAGCTCGAAGAGATGCCAAACGTCGAGGGAGGCGTAATCGAGGAGCTTTTTGGTGAGCGGGCGCCGGGACCAGTTGGCCTTTTGGGACTCTTTGGACATCACGAGGCCGAAGTAGTCCTCCATGAGGCCGGCCAGACCTACCTTCTTCCGATTGAGGAGTTGGGCGGCGAGCATCGTATCGAACATGCTCTTGGCTTCGAATTTGTTCAGGTCGTGCATCAGCCGCAGATCGAAGTCACTCCCGTGCATCAGGAGGTGTTTGTCGGCGAGCTTGGCGTAAAGTGGGGCGAAATCTATGGGCGCGAGGGCATCGACGAGGAACACCTTACCATCCACCAGAAATTGCAGGAGGCAGATCTTGGTGCGGTAGCAGTTCATGTTGTCCGCTTCGGTATCCAGCGCGACTTCGTCAACGCGGTCGAGGGCTTCGAGCAAGGGAGTGAGTGATCCGGGCTGGTCAAGCAGCTTGTAGGTAGGCGGTTCGGGCTTCACTTTGACACCGAGCAAACGACGAGCAACTGGCGGAAGAAAACGTTTAATCATGCGCGTGGACTCCCGTCAGCCCAGGCGGTCAAAAACGTATCGATCAGATCGGGTAGTTTGGTGCTGTAGCCGCCTTCTAGGACGGCGGCGGTGGGTCGACCGAGTTCCGGCAACCATGTGCCGAGCGTAGTGAAATCCTGTTTTTCCAATGTCATCTCAGTAATAGGATCGCCGTAAAAGGCGTCGAATCCGGCAGAGACGAGCACAAGGTCAGGGTTGAAGGCAATCACACGATCAAACGATTTACGCTGAACCGCGAGGTGTTCGGTCCGCGGAGTGTGCGGCGGCACGGGCCAATTGGCGCAATTTCCGAAGCTCGTCAGCCCGGTGCCAGGGTAGCCGGGAGACTGGTGCACCGAGGAAAACAGGATGCCTTCGCGCCCAGCGAGGATCGCTTCGGTGCCATTACCGTGGTGAGCGTCGAAGTCCCACACGGCGACCCGGTTGATTCCGGGCTGCATCTGGGCGTGAAGCGCAGCGATGGCGATGTGGTTGAGGTAGCAGAAGCCCATCGCCTGGTCGCTGGTCGCATGATGGCCGGGGGGGCGCATGAGAGAAATGGCGGGACCCCTGCCCGCGATCGCCGCCTCGGCGGCCGCGATCGCGCAACCGGCAGCGCGGTAGGCGTGTCGGGCAATGTCCTCGAATCCAGGTGTGTCGGCGTCGAAATCACCCGGCTGCTCGAGGCGATAGAGGTGCGTATTATCATGGGCAAGAGCTGCTTGAGCAGATGTCGCGGCCTCCGGTTGCTCCCAAACCCACTCGGGATGTCGCGAGCGCAGCAGTGGCGTGGCGAGGCGCAACCGATCGGGTTGTTCGGGGCGAGCGGAGGAGCCGTATTCGAGACAGCGGGAGTCGTGAAATAGGACCATGAGCACGAAAGACTGGATGGGCAGAGGTGCGCCGCAATATTTCGGATAAAAACTCAGGTGCCGCTGGAGAGAACCGCCGGGTTCGTCTAGAATATGGCCGTGCAATGGGGTTTTGAATCAATCGATACGTGGTGGTGGTGGGCCCAATGCGCCACGACTTGGGCCCTGGTGGGCTTAATGTGGGTGGTCCAGGTGGTGATTTATCCCCAAATGGCCCGGATGGTGCCGGAGGGGTTCGCCTCGTGGCATCACGCCTATGCGGGCCGGATCAGTCGGGTTGTCGTGCCGTTGATGGGGGCCGAGGCGATACTGGTGGCCGTATGGGTCTATGCGTCGCCCACGATTTTGATGGGATGGATTTCGGCCGTTCTTGTGCTTATTATCTGGTTATCAACAATATGCATTCAGATTCCGCTCCATCGGCGATTAGCTTCGGGATGGAATGTAGCGACGATCGAGCGACTTGTGGCGACGAATTGGATTCGCACCCTGGCTTGGACGCTGCGAGGCGGGATCGTCTTGGCAGCGACGATCATCGGGTAATTTGAGGGCCGTGGCTATATACTGAACGTTTTTTGCAATCCGTGCATTGTCCCGGCGCAGGTAATGCTTCACGATAGCCCTGTATGACTTCTGCTAAGCGCCCGCCTTCTCCCGAAGAGTTACGTCAAGCCATCTCCCTGCGATTGGAGTTGATCGGTTGTCCCTCGAGTTCGGGGGCTGGAGTTGGAGGCCTTACCTCCTTGGCCAATCCAATTTTCTCCCGGCATCGGGAAATGACCCGCCAGATGGTCGAGCGGTATGCACCGGTTGATGGTCGGATTCAGCATTTTCTTACCCAATATCTCGCGAAGATTGGTCCTGCCGCGAACCTGCCACTTCGCACGCTGGTGCTCGATCAACCCGGTCTTGCTCGCGAACTCTCGCTGCCGTCCAGCGGAGATGCGGCCGAATCCCCTCTCCTCAAGAGCTACCGGTTGCGCAATGGCGTCCTACATAACCCGCGCAGTGATCGCCGGACGACCAAGGGCGTATTTCACATCGCTGAAGGCGGTCTGCCCGTGCCCGACGACAAGAAGGCGGTGCCCGTCGAGGCCTATGGCAAGCTGCTCGAGATCGCGATGCAGCCGCCCGAAGATCTGACTCGCCTCCCTTATTCGGCGGATTGGTCGGAGCCCGCCCATAGCATGGTTTCCTTACTCCTGCGGCCGATGGTCGTGCCAGAGGTTCCCGGAGTCACCCCATCGAAGTCGCTCGAAATTCGGTTTTTTGCCCCCGGTTCGTTGGTCGCTAATCTCGATTTTGTAGAGTCGATTTTCGGCAATGCTGGCGATCCCTACCTGCCAGAGAACGATGCCGCATTCGATATCGACGGATGGACCGGACACACCGGTTGCGTGATCTTGGCCCCGCATCTCGTGAACGTCTCCAAGGTGGCCCTCGGCTTGCCCCACTGGGATCTCGCGACGCCTCGCCAACGCCGCGACGGCATGTGCTGGAAGTCAGAAGATGAAATCTACAACGAAGGCTCGGCCTTCAAGATTTGCGCCCGCGATGCTCGCGGTGTGGTGGTGACTCTCATCGCCGACAACTATTTCGGCTACTGCAAGAAAGAGGTGAAAACGCAGATCGGTTATGCCGCCAACCTGTTTGGTATAGCAGAAGAAGAACACGCCGGTGGCGCCCGCGTTTACCCATCTTACGATTTGGGAGAGGAGTTTGCAGGCAACCTGCACGTGCAGTCGCGCGGTCACACCTTTGTCGAAGTGAAAGAGCGCTACGGTGATCTCATCGAGGTGCAGCCGGAGGGTTACGCGATCGATAAGAAGTATCCGACAATTTACTACGTTCCGGAGGATGTGGCCTTCGATCTCGCGGTCCAAACCGTTCGATGGAAGACGGGCGACCAGGAGCAGCTCCTACCCCTGCGGGCGGGAATCACTTACGTGCGACCGTCTGGCTATCGGGTTCACCTAGATCGCCCACCCGCACACAACAGTTGGAACCTCGTCGGCACGGTCGCTGAAGGCACCTTGTGCCATAAACCATCTACCGTGTCGGGTGGAGGTAAGTCTGAGATCTCAAAGGCGATCTCGGATGCGATTTTGCCGGGTCCTGTTTTCGTAGCGGATTTCGAGCGCGACATGACTCGCGTGCAGGAGCTGTTCGACCATCCCTACTCTGAGCGATTCGCTGATGTTTCGCGACGCGGCGCGGATAAGCGTCCCCTGCTCAGCTACGAGCGATCACTCGGTTCGGTGATCAAACTCCTCACGCCCTCATCGGAATTCTCCGACGAGTTTAACGACTGGCTTCGTGTCATCCCGCAATACCTCAAGGAAATCGTTTTTGTGGTGAAACGCCACTTCCGCTCTGATTGGGGCGACGATTGGCGCAATCATTTCTCGGTTGATATCATTAATGGCACCCCGGGCAACGAACTGAAGTGTGACACGCGCAAACTCACCGCGAGTTACTTGCGGGTTGGGTTCCGCGACGACGGGTCTTGGCGGGTGTTTGGCCTCCGCGAGGATTTCCATCCGGCGGCCAAGATTCAGATGGAAGACGATATCACCGCATCGGTGGTGGTCCCATCCAATCAACTCTCGGGATTGCGCGCCGGAGATGATCGCGCGTCGCAGAAATTCGTAGCGAATTGCGAAACCCGCCTGTTCCAGCGTCCCGATGATGCGATTCATCGCGGTTATGATAAACAGGCCGAGCGCGACCTCGCGGGTCCCGGCAATTTCATCTCCAACTTTGAAGCCCTTAGTCGCCAAGATGCGCAGGAGTTGGTGGCCGATGCAGTCGGTTTCGATAAGTGGACGGAACCGGTCCAGACGTTGATCAAACAGTCTGCTGCGGCCCCAGACGGGATATCTTATTTCGTTTCGCCGGCCCACCCTCGGATCGTTGATGGCAAGCCCACCAAGAATCCGCGCTATCTGCAGATGCGTCCGGATCTGGAAGATCCTCGTGGGGTTTATCTCGCGGAAATGGCGACCCGGTTGCACCGGCGCCTTGAGGCCGATGCGCCCGTATACACTCCGGTCGATGCCGTCGTTCCCGGCCGCCGCAACAACCCGCCGGAACCAGAGTCTGGTGTCCGCTCCCTCGCGGTGTTTAACCCGATTCACTATTTCGAACTACCCGAGTTGTTTATCGAGTATATCAGTTCGATGACCGGTAAGTCGCCTTCCACGACCGGTGCGGGATCTGAAGGTGCCCTGACCAAGGGCCCGTTCAATTGCCTGCCTGCCGTTTATGACCTCAATGCGGCGCTCGTCTCGATGCTGCTGACTGAGCACCCGGCTTTCGTTTCGGCTGCGGGATATGTTGGGCCCAAAGTGCGGACCGATCACGATGTGAGTCTACTCGTGCCCGAGGTTTGGTGTCGCATGAAACCGGAAGAACGTGACCCCCAAGCCATGATCGAAAACGGCCTCCTTGAGCGTTGCCGTGATTTCGACTTCGAAGGCAAGACGGTGCTCGCCAGCCGGTTGGGCTATCGGATCACCCGCAAGTTTGCCCGCACCTTCTTTGGCCGGGTCTTTAACCACCCGCACGTCGTATTTACGGACGAAATGCTCAGTCCCGAAAAACAAGGCATGGAGCTCTTTGTCGAAGGCATGGACAACATCGTCGCGACTCACGAGCGCGTGGCGCAGGCCTACTTCGACGACGGCACGATCAGTGAAGCCTGTCCTCCGCTCGAGGCGCTCCTTCACATCATGGCCAAGGGTGACTGGAACGGTCACGGGCTTGATGCCCCAGAAGTGCGTGAGATGTTCAGCCGCGACGCTCTGATCGCGAGTGATTGGTATAAGGCGCGAGTCGCCGCCAAGCAGGAGTGGGATATCGGCCTGTGGAATCGGCACATCAAGTCGCTCCAACTCACGCTCGAAAACCCGACGGCCGAAGACCTTTCGAAACGCCTCGGTTTGGCGGATCGATTGAAGAAGGCAAAGGCCGAACGCGAACGCGTAGGCAGTGTTGAATACGGCGAATCGTTGGTCGGCACGCTTGGTCGTCAGCCCGTTTAAGTTTGGCTCCAAAGTTCAGCTGCTTCTCATGCGATTTGTTCGAACATTCCTAGTCGTTACTGGTTTGGTGTCGTTCCTGAATGCGGGGCCGCGTGGCGTGTTGGAATTCGAGGACGGCAACCGAGTAACAGGGGAATTGTCGAAAACGACAGCAGACCACTGGGTCTTTCAATCCGCTCGTTTTGAGGAACTGCGGCCAGCGCGGGCGGATGCAGTATTTCGTCCGGAGCATGCCACGGCGGCGATACCCCAGGAAGCGACGCCGGTCCTTCACAGTCAAACGGTCAAGGACTCGAAAAAATCGTCCGATCCTACTCACTCCTGGTGGCGACCCCATTCTCTGCGTGGCAATATCTACGGTCTAATCTCGAGTGACGCTGGTGATTCGAAGGAAGAGGGTGGGCTGGAGTTGCGTGCCGTCTGGGCCCCACTTGGCTATGACGAGTTTCGGCTTGATGCTCGCTGGCTCGACAAGAGGAAAAATGATACGCAGGGGGATTTACGCACCTCCTTGGATGCCTATTGGCGGGTTGATGTTGAAGAACACTGGTTTACTTACTTGGGCAGTGATTTGGAGTGGGATGATTTCAAAGTCGCAGGGTTAAAACCACGATACTTTCTTCAACGATATCAGGTTGGATTTGGTTACAATCTGGTTAAGTCAGACCGAGTAATGTCGCGCGTGGGAGCGACGTGGAATTTTTTCCGTTTCGAGTCTGACGCGATTGGTGTTCAGTTTAACACGGATGCCCCGTCACTTTTGATCGAGAACGAAATCGATCTGCCCGAGGGCTTCAAACTTCACCAAATCGGACAAATCTACTTTTGGGCTGATTCAGGAGCGGGTTGGGGGCGGACAACGAAATCGAAGTTACGAAAGCGATAGGCTCCTATTGGCATGTTGGCACGCGCCACGAATGGCGAAAGAACGGGACGGACGTTACCGAGTTTCCCTTTTCTAAATGGCGCCTTTTTCTCGGTCTGAGTTACTAGCGCCCCACCTGCCCGACGTTCAGTTATCTCCGTCGTCGTTCTTTTTGTTTTGATCGACGAAGATGCGGACCTCCGCGTCGCGACGGCCCAGGATCTTGGTTGCTCGCATCAAAGCGTCGCGGGTGGAGAGCGTCGGATTGGACAGGATCTCACGGAAAAAATTCTCTTCACCGACGAGCTCAATGGTGCCGGCATTTTCCAGCACTCGGGTGACTTCGCGACCCGCGCCGGAGATGACGAGGTGCCGTCCAGATTTTTGCAGAAAGCCGTGTAGTTCGCTGATGGCGGCCGCTGCGGTGGCATCGAGGTTACGCGCATTTTTTAGGCGCAGGATGATCACCTTCAGGCTCGGATCACGAATGATCTGACGGATCTGCTGATCGAAGATATCGGTGGATCCGAAGAACAGATCACCCTCGGCGTGCATGATCGAAATGCCTGGCACGGACCGTCGCGCTCGTGTTCCCAGTTCGGCGAGATGCCCATCGTCGTTGAAATTGTATTCCACCAGCTCAGGTGAACCGGCCTTGCGGAGAAAGAGGATGATCGAAGTAAATGCGCCGAGGTAGATGGCGAGGTCGATCTGCAGGAGGAGGGCCGACCCACAGGTCACCAAAAACACGATAGTATCCGAACGCGTTGTGCGCAGCGCCATCTTGATGTTGTGGCGATTGAAGAGCGAGTAAGCGATGCCCATGACCACGATGGCTAGTGCGGCGGTGGGGATGTATTGGATACCACGGCCGACGGTGAACATCAGCACGAGAACGAAGAGGCCGGCAAATACACTGGCGAGTGGTGATCGGGCGCCGGACGAGTCGCTGAGCACGGACCGAGTTAATGAGCCGGAGGAGTTCATGCCGCCGAAGACGGCGGCAGCGACATTGGAGATGCCCATCGCATACATCTCTTGATTTACGTCGATACGACGACCGGATTTGGAAGCGAGGGTTTTGCCGATGGACGTGCCCTCGAGGACCGAGACAAACGCGAGCGCGAGGGCGGGCCCGGCCAGAGCACCGATCAGGTCGAAGTCGAACTCACCGCGCATGAATCCGAGGTCACCCAGCGAAAACCCGCTGAGGTATACCAAGTGCCAGCCCATGTATTCGAATCCGAATCCGAGAGCTACACCCACGAGCAGAGTCATAACCACATTCGGCAATTTGGGAAACCACTTCAGGATGGCCCAATTGGCGAGTAGGGTTCCTACCGCGATGCCGACTTCCGGTAGGTGGGTTTGCCCCAGCGCCTTCGCGGTTCCGGTTACGATACCCAAAAAGGTGGAGGCAGTGCCGATATTAAAACCGAGAACGTTCTGGATCTGGTTGACGAAAATCAGGGCGGCCGCGGCGGTGATGTATCCGGTGACGACGGTGCGCGAGATGTAGTTGATCAGCAGCGAAGCGCGGAGGAGAGAGCCGATCAACATGAAGAAACCAACCATCAACACGAAAAGTGGCACGGCGGCCATGCGTTGATCCGGAGGCAGCCCGGTGGCGGCGAGTCCGGTGAGCATGAGGATCGCAGTGGCGTTGGTGGGGCCCAACACGATGAAACGAGAACCGCTGAAAAAGGGTCCGGTGGCAGAGCCGATGGCGCTACTCATCAAACCAAACTGCGGAGGCAACCCAGCGATCAGGGAGTAGGCGATGCTCTGGGGAAAGGCGAGGAGCGCGACGTTTACGCCGGCCTTGGCATCGGCCGCGAGCGTGGCCTTGGGCGGCTTGCGCAGGAAACGTCGACCCGGGAACCAATCGAGGGTGATGGCGCGGACCACTCCCCTACTCCAGTAACGCAGAATCCGTCCCCAATGCCGCTTGCGCTTCGGCGGCTCGGTTGAGTCCGGAAGGTTTGAAGGATTCTGTTTATCGGTATCGGTCACTGGCTGAAACTGACCGTGTCGCGAAATGCCTGTCCACGTCAACGCACGTGCACCGTAAACCGTTTAGTGATGTAGGATTTATAAGATCTTTAAATCTATGAGTGGTCGAATGTTGGGTTGTGCTAACGCAAACCGACTTCTATTTCTACGCTATGATTCAACGAGTTGGATGCGTAGTGCTGCTGGTTTTCGGGGTGATAGCGGGAAGCCTTCGCGCCCAGAACGGTAACCCATTGGATATTCCGGCAGAGTGGGCGGAGAAGTATCCGGGGATTAAGCGATCGGCCGAATTGAAAAACAAACCGCGGCTGGAGCGAAGAGACCACCCGCCCTACCCGGACGAATTGCGCCAGCGTGGCATCAAAGGCGTGGTGAGAGTGGCGGTTGTGGTCTCGCCCAAAGGGAAAGTGGAGGAGGTTCGCGTGATAGAGGCAGACCACCCGGATTTGGTCGACCTAGCGGTTAGTTCTATCCATGCATCCAGATTCACCGCTGGACGAGAAAATGGACGGGCCATTTATTCTCAACTCGCGACGCGAGTGAATGTCGGAGGAAACGACGAATACGAGGTGGCGCCGAAAGTTCGATCACAGGCCAAGCCCGAATATCCTTATTACTTAAGAAGGGCCGGGCTGAGCGGGCGTGTGAAGGTGGAGTTTATCGTTAATACCGAGGGCAGAGTTGAAGCGGCGTATGCCGTTGAAACCAGCCATCCAGCATTCCGATAAGCTGCCATCGATGCCGTTGAGCGATGGCGATTCGAACCCGGAACGGTTGAGGGAAAGCCGGTCAATGTCCGTCTGGATGTCCCGATGATTTTTTCCAAACAGCCCGTTATTCCGACGGTGCACCGAAACTCCACGGAAGATACTCTTGTTCGAGCAGAAGTGATTGTGGGCCGAAGAGGCACCGTTGAGCTGACTCGTGTGCTTGAACAAACGGCGCCGGAGTATGGTTATGCGGCAACTCAAGCCCTGTCCGAATGGCAATTTGAACCCCCTCGAAGCGAAGGCAAAGTTGTGGATACGCGGTTGATCATTCCTTTGGTTTTCAAAGGCACCGGCGGTTAGTTTTTAAAGCGATCTAACTCCTCACAAATGATCTGTTTCGCCGGGATAGAAAATTCCGTCGATGAGGGTGCCGATACAGTGGGTGGTGTATTCGAAGGGGTCGCCGTTATAGAGGGCGAGGTCGGCGTCTTTGCCGGGTTCGATGGTGCCGATGCGATCGGAGAGGCCTAGAATCTTCGCCGGTGTGGTGGTGATGCTCGCCATGGCTTGTTCCCAGGTCAGTCCGCGGGCGACGAGCACGGCGGCCTCAAAGAGGACATTGCGGCTTTTCGGCGCGTAGGCTTCGTAGCCGGTCTGAATGGCGAAGGGGATGCCGGCGGCTTGGAGCTTCGAGGCGGTGGCCATGCTGGCATTTTCCATTTCGCCGGCGGCGCGGGCCATCGTGGGGTGAAGGATTACGGGAAACCCACTTGCTTTGATCTCATCGAGCACGAGATGGGCTTCGGCGCCGCCATCGAGCACGACATCGAGTTCAAACTCTCGGGCGATGCGGAGTGCGCCCAGAATGTCGACGGCGCGCTGCGCGTTGATTAGGAGGCGTTGTTCGCCGGAGAGCGCGCGGGTGAGTGCTTCGAGGTGGAGATTACGGCCGGGTTTTTTGTCTGCTTCGGCTGTCGCGCGTTTGGCGGTGTATTCCTGCGCCTTGATCAGGTCGGCGCGCAACATGGCGAGAGCTTTAGGTCGGGTGCCGGGCGCTTTACCCTTGGTCGCGTTGTCACTGGGGATGCCGGATTGGCCGAGCGTGACGGTCACCATTTTTTGCGGTGCGATCACGTCTTGGTCTGCCGTGCGGGCGTGGAGTTTGGCGACCATGGTGGTGCCGGAAATGAGAGCGCGGGGGGCGTGGCCGGTGTTGATCGTAGTGATGCCGAGCGAACGGGTGAATGGCACGAGTGGCTCACGGGCGTTGTAGGCATCGATGGCGCGTAGGTCGGCTTGAAGGGGCGCCGACTTGTCGAGTTGGTCTTGGTCGTGGGGCTGGTTGAGTTGGCCGGAGAGGCCGAGCACGGAGTGGGCATCGATCAGTCCGGGCGTGACCACGGCGGCTTTGATGATGCGACCGATGCGGGGCGCGATGGTGGAGTCGGCGGGACCGACGCGCACGATTTTGCCATCCGAGATCACGATGATGGCATCCTTGATCGGAGGTCCTGCCATGGTGTGCAGGGTGTCGGCGCGCACGAGCAGGGTTTGCCCCGAGAGGCTCAGGACAGAGCTGGCGAAGAGCGCGAGGAAAAGAGAGCGGATAAAAGAGATCATGGGGAAAGGGCTCAGTGGTTATGCGCGAAGTCGATCTGCGTGGTGTAGCAGCAGAGGTAGGGCTGGGTGGGAGCGCTGGCACCGAGTCCGCCAACGGCGAAGAGGTGATCATCCGGGGCTGTGAGGTCGAAGACCTGTTGGCCTTCGATGAACGTCTGCTCGACGACGGTGTAGACGCTGAGGGGGTCGCCGTTGAGGATAATGAAGTCGGCGTCTTTGCCGGGTTCGAGCGAGCCGATGCGGTCGTCGAGTTCGAGGATCTTGGCGTTGTTGAGTGTGAGGGCTTTGAGCGCACCCTCGCGGGTCATGCCGCCGCGGACAGCGAGGGCGGCGGTCCGCAGAAAGAAACGAGAGTCGGTGATGTAATCGTCGGTATGGAAGCCAACGAGCACGCCGGCTTTTTCGAGCACGGCTCCCGTGCGCCAGGCGACGTCCCGGGCTTCGAGTTTGCTACCGGGGCTGTCGAGCACGATGAGGGAACAGGCGACACCGGCCGCGGCGATTTCATCGGCGACCTTCCAGCCATCGCTCACGTGTTGCAGCACAACGTTAAAGCCGAATTCACGTTTGAGTCGAAGGACGGTGAGAATGTCGTCGTGGCGATGGGTGTGGTGTTGAATGGTGCGGCGGCCGGCGAGGATTTCCCCGAGGGTCTCGAGACCGAGGTCACGGGCGGGCAGTTTTTCTGGATCATCTCCGGCGGCGGCGATCTTTTTTTGGTATTCCTGCGCGGCGATGAAGGCTTCGCGCACGAGAGCGGCGGACTTGGCGCGGCTGCCAGGGAACTTGGCATACTTGGCTTGTTTGAGCGCGTTGGTGCCGTTGGCCATTTTGACTCCGCCGGCCATGCGGCCGTCAGGAAGGGTGATCAGCATGCCTTCGACCGTGTTGGTATCACGGAGTTTGGCGTAGACGGTTTGGCCGGAGATGAGGTGACCAGAGCCCGGCATGAGGTTGGCGGTGGTGATGCCGCCGGCTTGAGCTCGCTGGATGGTGGCGTCGCGGGCGTCGATGCCGTCGAGAGCACGCAGCCCAGGTTGAATGGGTTCGGAGTTGTCCGCGTTGAAGCCGGGCCAGCCGCCGATGTGGGAATGGGAATCGACGAGGCCGGGCATGATTGTTTTGCCGGTCACGTCGACCTGGGTCGCGTTGATTGGGATCGAAACATCTGTGGTGGATCCGATTGCGGTTATTCGGCCATCTTCGACGACGAGAATTCCTTCGGGAATCGGATCGCCCGTGATGGGGATCAACTTTGCGCCGACGTAGGCGGTGGGTTCGCCGAGGGCGGAGGCAGCACAGAGCAGGCTGCCAAGCAGATAGCCAAATCGAGGGGTTAGCATGGGGCGGACTTTAGGGTTTGGCGGAGCCGAAGCAATTCGATGTGCGATTAAATCGATCATGGATGGTGGTCGAATTCTCGACGTCGGGTGCGGGGATCGTATGGTGTCACTCATGCCTGATATCCCTGCCCCACCCTCGCTTGGCCAAGTCGCGATTACGGTGAGTGATGTCACGGCGGCGAAGACATTTTATAAGGACATTCTGGGACTAGAATTTTTGTTCGATGCGGGGCCGAACTTGGCGTTTCTCCAAGCGGGAGACGTGCGGGTGATGTTGACGATACCGCAGGGTCACGGAGAGCCCGGCAAAAACTCCGTGTTGTATTTCAAGGTAGCCGGGATTGCAGATCGGTATGCGGCGATAATCTCGGCCGGGGCGACGGCGGAGCGGGAGCCAGGACTGACCGCGAAAATGCCGGACCATGATTTGTGGATGGGGTTTGTGCGGGATCCCGATGGGAATCTGGTGGGCTTGATGGAAGAGGTGCGTCCGCCGGCCGCATCAACGGAGTAACCCCATGAAGAGTATTTTAATCACGATCTTGGTACTCGGTTCCGCGGTGGTGGGACTTTGGTGGTATGCCGATAAACGCACCGCAGAGATCGAAGCGCAGAAAGAGACGCGTCGGGTGGCGGAGGAAAATGCGGTGCGTGAGGAGCGTCTGGAGCTGTTTGGCGAGGCGGCGTTGAATCCGGAGATCGTATGGTCCGAGCTGAGTGGCCTGGGCATTTTGATCTTGGAGGAAGGCACGGGGGCGAAGCCGTTGCCGGGTGCAGAGGTGACGTTTAGCTACAAGGTGACGCTCAAGGATGGCACTGAGGTGGATCGCACGGGAGAGCCGACCGATGCGCGCATCGGGCAGATGATTTCCGGGGTCTCGGCGGGTTTGATGAAGACCAAGGGAGGTGGCCGTTCCTTGCTTTTTATCCCCGCCAAGCTCGCTTACGGACGGCAAGCGTATGGACCGATTCCGAAGAACTCGGCGCTCCTTTTCGAGATTGAGCTGATGAAGCCTTAGGGCGTTGAGACGGCGCGCTCGGCGAGCACTCCCTACCCCGCCTTCCTGTCTACTATTTCTCCGACTGCTACACGATAGTGGTAGGGCGCTTTCGCCGAAAGCGCTGTTTTAACCTTGGGGTGTCGGGCGGGAATCCCGACCCACGTCAATCCGCTTTATTGAAGGGGTATTGGGGACTCGCTCTAAGTGCGGCGGCGGCGGGATCGCCAGATGAGAAAACACCCGCCGAGGGCGAAGAGCGACCAAGTTCCGGGTTCCGGCACGGGTTGGAAATTTGAAAGCGTGACGCTCAAGCTGTTGTAGGTGACGTTGAAGGAACCGAGTCCGTCCGTGGTCCAAAACCGGGTGCCACTGGTGGCATTGCTGGTGAGTCCCAGCATGTTGACCCCGAGCTGGCCGCCGCCTTCGAGGTTGAGGCCGTCGAGGATGAGCTTGTTGCTGGCGGCGGCGCCGTAGACGCGGTTGCGGGAATTATTGTCGAGGACGACTTTGCCGGAGCCTTTGAGCGTAACGTTGCCGCCGGAGTCTACCGTGAGCGTGCCATCGATGGTGTAGGTGCCGGAGGAAAGCAGAGAGAGGTTGGTGTTGTTGTTGAGCGTGAGGCTGCTGGCCCCAGAGACGAGGTTGAGGGTGCCTCCGAGGGTATTACTGCCAGCGGTTGTGTTGATGGTGGAGCCGGTGGCGGTCGTAAGACTGCCGGAGTTGAAGGAGCCGGCGGCGAGTTGAAGCGTGGCGTTGGGGCCGACGTCGAGGGTGCCTTGGGTCACGGAAGTGCTTCCGGAGAGCCGAACGGTGGAGCCGGTCTGGGCTTGGATGGTGCCGCCGTTATTGTTGAACGATCCGGTGGTAAGCACGAGAATTCCGCCATTCACCGCGCGGTAGTTTCCGGTGTTTCTGAATGCGATGGCAGCCGGGTCGAGGGTGAGCGTGGCGTTATTTAGGTTGGCCTCAACGGTGCCTTGGTTGGTGAAGGCTAGGGAGTTGGAGCCCAACAGGCCGGAGCCTCGAATCGTATTGTCGGTGTTGGTTAGGTGATTGGACGGAGACACACCGTAGATGCGATTGTTGACGTGGTTGGACAACTCGATCACCCCGCCACCCGTCAAGGTGGCGGCGCTCGCGTTGATGATGATGTCGGTGACATTTCCGACTGATTGCACCTTGAACGTGCCGGCATTGTTAATCGTATTGGCGAGAGAGCCGTTGCTCGCGTTAGGCACGCGGAATTCGGTTCCAGAGGAAAGAGTGAGCCCATCGAGTGTAGATGCCGTGCGGCTTTCGAAGAATCCCGTGCCGGTGGAAGTCAGGGTGCCGCCGATGATTTTTGCGACGCTGAGTAATTCGATTTCGCTCCCGGTAGCGGCCGAGATGGTTCCCCCGGTGTTGGTGAAGGTGCCATTGCCGAGCTGAAGTAGTCCGCCGGTCGCAGCGTTTAACGTGCCGGTATTGGTGAGCCCACCTGATCCGGGATCGAGCTTGAGGGCATTGCTGTATAGGGCGGTGATAGTTCCCTGATTGTTTATGGTCGCGGAATTCACCCCGATCTGACCGGCGCCCTCGATCGTGATCTTGTTAACGAGGGTATTGGTGGTGGGTGAACCGTAGATGCGGTTGTTAGTATTGTTGGAAATAGAGATTTTACCCGAACCGTCGAACGTGGTGGTGGCTGAGTTGATAATAAGATTGGTGGTGTTGCCGACGGAATTCAGGTGGAGGGTTCCGTTTACCGTGAGCGTGTCCGCAACCTGGAGGGAGACCGCGTTGTTTAGGGTGACGTTGGAGCCGGTATCAATGGTGACGCCGCCGGACAAGATGGTTGTGCCGGTGGCCTTGATCGTGCCCGTGCCGGTGGTTTTGAGGGTGCCGTCTTTGATCGTGATGCCGCTGAGTTGGACCTGTCCGCCGGTGTCGGCGAGGATGGTGCCGCTGCTGTTGTTGATGGCGCCGTTGATGAGTTGGAGGAGACCGCCGTTCGCGGCCTTGAGGGTGCCGCTGTTAATGGAGTCGGCGCTGGCCGGAAGGATCAAAAGTCAGGGCGTTGAAATAGAGGGCGGAAATCGTGCCCTGGTTGTTTACGATCAGGCTATTGTTGGAAAGTTTACCGGCGCCTTGGATGGTGGTTTGGTTGATGAAAGTAGCCGCACCCGAACCGGTGATCCGATTGTTTGAATTGTTACCCAGATCGATCGAGCCCGTGCCGCTCGCCGTGGTGGTGCCGTCGGTGAACTGTAAGCTCGTGGTGTTGCCGACGGAATTAAGGGCGAGGGAGGATCCCGCATTGAGCACGATCGAAGCGGTAGCGCTTTGGGCGTCCAGGCTGAGGCTCTGGTTGTTGGCGATGGAGACCGTGTCGTTGGTACCGATGGTGAGATCGAGCGGTAGCGGCTACATCTACACTGACGGTTACAGTAGACGCGTTGAGCGGATCGATTTGGACGTGGTTATTTCCGCCGGGCAGACTGTCGGTGTCCCAATTGCCGGAAGTGCTCCAAGTGCCCGATCCACCGAGCCACTTAATATCCAAGGTTACGGCGGAAACCGAAGGCACCGTCGCAAGTGCTAGGCAAATCGCCGTAACTTTGCGAAACGTCATGGGGAGAAACGCGACCCACGACAGCGGGTCACAGACAAAAACTATCTGCGATTTGGTAGCCGGGTCAATGCGATGTCCGAACCTACTTGTTCGGAACGGGTTTCACTCCTCGATCAGGAGGTGGGCTTCCCCGAAATCTTGGTTGAAGGGCAGGCGCACTCCCCTGCTCCACCGCAGCCTTGGCTCGTGCGGTGGCGGTTCTTCCACCAACGCCTCGCTAGATAGCCGACGGCGGCGATGACCACGAGGATGGCGGCGAGAGATTGGATGTCGGAGTTCATCGGAGTGGTTGGGCTAGAATCCGAGAGCGGTGCCCGCTTGGTAAATGATCAGGCAGAGCAGCCAGGCGAAGCCGGTTTGATAACCGACCTGAAAAAGAGGCCAACGCCATGAGTTGGTTTCGCGTTTTACGACGGCGAGCGTGCTCACACATTGCATGGCGAAAACATAGAAGATCATCAGGGTAAGGCAAACCAGCGGGGTAAAGAGTGGCCGACCATCGGGCCAGGTGGCGGTGCGCAGGGCCTGGAGCAGCGGCTCGGTGTCCGCGTCGTCTTCCTCCACGTTGAAGACCACACTGGTGGCACTCACAAAAACTTCGCGGGCGGCGAAGGAACTGATGAGACCGATACCAATTTCCCAATTAAAGCCGAGTGGTTTGATGACCGGTTCGATCAGTTTGCCTGCTTGGCCAGCGTAACTTTGAGCGACCTGTTCAGCGGCGCTTGTAGCGTCGTCAGACTTTGGATACGTAGTCAGGGCCCACAATACGATCGAGATGGCGAGGATGATGGTGCCTGCCCGTTTTAGAAACAGGCCACCCCGTTGCATCATTTGCAGCGCGACGTCTTTCACTCCTGGGCGGCGATACGGCGGCAGCTCCATGATCATGAGCGGTGGTTCACCCTTAAGGAGGGTGCGCTTAAACAGCCACGCGAAGCCGAATGCCCCACCCGTGCCTAAGCCATACATGAGGATCATGAGACCAACCTTGGTGATCAACGGCACTTCGCCAGTCGGCAGTAACGCGGCAATCATGAGCAGATAGACCGGCAGACGGGCTGAGCAGCTCATGAAGGGGGCCACGAGGATGGTGACCAAACGATCCTTGGGGTCCTCGATGGTGCGCGTCGCCATGATGCCGGGGATGGCACAGGCGTAGGAGCTTAGGAGAGGGATGAACGATTTTCCGTTCAAACCCACGCGACTCATCAATCGATCCATGATGAAGGCAGCTCGGGCCATGTAGCCGGTGCTTTCCAGCAACCCGATGAAGAAAAACAGAATGAGAATCTGGGGGAGAAAGATGACCACGCCTCCTACTCCCGCGATGATTCCATCCGTGATCAGATCGCGCAGGTCTCCCGCGGGCATGGCACCTTTGACTCCGTCCGCCAGAGCCGTGGTGGCGGACTCGATTAACCCCATGGGATATTCGGCCAAGGTGAAGATACTCAGGAAGAGCGCCGTCATGATGCCGCCGAGGACAGCCCAGCCCCAGAAGCCATGGGTCACCACTGCATCGATTTTGTCGGAGGTGCTTTGATCGACGGTTTGATCGGAAGACTGCACGCAGTCCTGCACCAATTTCCCAATAGCGTCGTAGCGGGCTCCCACGAGGGTTCCAGACCAGTCGGTGTTCTCGTCGCTCCAGCGTTTTTTCCAGCTCTCCAGGATGGAGGAGGTGCGCGGGCTGAGAGGTTGTGATCCGGCGACCCTAAGTTGGTCTTGGTCGGTAAGGAGTAAAAGTGCCTCGGCTCGGGCGATGAGGGGGGGCCGTTGGTCGTTGTCCTGCAGGGAGGCCTGAATTTCGGCGACAGCTGACGAAATGGCGGCGGGAACGTCCCAACGGTGGTGGGGTAATGGCAGGTCCGTCCGGCTCATGGCGAGTTTCAGCTCGATGAGCCCCTTTCCTCGCGATGCTTCTGCCGCGATAACGGGGATCCCGAGTTCCTGCTCGAGTTGACCGGTGCGGACTTTGAGTCCGGCTTTGTCGGCCAAGTCCATCATATTGACGACTAGGATGACGGGGCGGCCGAGATCGAGAATTTGGTGAACGAGGTAGAGGTTTCGTTCGAGATTTGAACCATCTACGATGCACACGATGCGATCGGGCATCTCGGTGTCGTTGGTGCGGCGACCGAGGAGGACGTCACGGGTCACGGCTTCGTCGGGAGATCGAGCGGCGAGGGAGTAGGCCCCCGGCAGATCAATCACGGTCATGGGCTGACCGTGTTGGGAGTAGGCGGTGCCGATCTTCCGCTCGACGGTTACACCGGGGTAATTTCCGACCTTCTGCTTTAGGCCCGTGAGCGCGTTAAAGAGGGTAGATTTTCCGCAATTGGGATTACCAACAAAAGCATACACCGGATTTTTCTTCCCGGGGACGACATGAGACGGAAGGCTCACGACGTTGGGATCGGCTCAACCATGATGTGGTCGGCTTCCGATTTGCGGAGGGTGAGATTGTAACCGCGCACCTTGATCTCGAGCGGGTCACCCATGGGAGCGGTGCGTAGGAGCTTCAGGGATGTTCCGGGTAGGAGCCCCATCTCGCGGAGGCGTAGAAACGCCGAGCCGGAGTGCGGGAATTCAACCAATTTGGCGGAGGAGCCGATCGGCAGGACCGACAATGCGATGGGTTCAGCCATGGCAGGGTGTGAACGGGGGCTCGATGGCCTCAGGCGGAGACCGGTGGGTGGCTGGGGCGCACCATAATCTGGCGAGCCGCGTCGTGGCTGAGGGCGATGCGGGTGCCATTCACCTGGCAGATGATGGTGGATTTTCCGGAAACTTTTTTTACCGCGGTGGATTCACCAAAACCGAGCTCACGCACGCGCTGGCGGAAGGTGCCCTCTCCTTTGAGTTCAACGACCATACCCATGGCTCCAGCGTTTAGCTGGCAAAGCGGAAGGAGAGAATTGGGAATTGAATCTGGCACGAGCGGAGGGAGATTCGATTGAGACTCAGTTTCAATGTCAATGCCCTCTCGTCTCAACTGGACACAAAAAAACGCTCCCTCTAAGGGATGCGTTTTGGAAAATGGAGGAATAGCTCTTAAGAAGAAGGGCTAACCGTGATTACGTTACCGGGGACACTTACCACTACCGAACCTTGTAGGCCGTCGATGGCGGCTTTAATTAGTGCAAGTTCGACAGCAGATAAGGAGCGATTTAGGTTATTGCCCAAAGCGACGTTAGGAAGGGTCAGATCGGTTAGGGCACCACCATTACTGGAGATTACCGCACCGATGCTGGTTCCGGTTCCGGCGCCTTGTGTAGCTACGATGGCTGGCTGTCCCGGGCCGGAAATGCTACCGTTCGTGACCGAGAAGGTCACGGTTCCGTAGGACAACTGGATGGTAAAAGAGGTGGTGGTGATAACATCTGTTTCTACTGTCTCTGTAACTGGATCTACCACTACTTCTCCCTGTGTTTCTACTACAGCAACAGCCGCTACTTCTGCTGTCACTACTGCCACTTCGGCAGCTACGGTTGAGGCGGCTTCGACTGCAACAGTGTTAGCGGTAACAGCATTGCCAGCGGCAGTAGCAACAATAGCACCGGCATTGGCTCCAGAAGAAGACCCTGTCGATGTGGCGGCGGTTACAGCGGCGACGGCCAAAACAATGGTCGGGTTAGTGGATGCGGTGACAGCGGCGACAGCACCGGTCGATGATCCACTCGCAGAGGCTACGGCTACGGCTTGAACGACGGCTTGAACGTTGGCTACGCCGGAGGCGGCCGCGGTGGCGACTGCGCCAGAAGCTGAACCGGACGATGCGGATTGAGCGACAGCTGCGACGGATTCAGCAGTGGCTCCAGGCGCGGAAGCAGCAGCAGCCACAGCACCTGAAGAGGCACCGGTAGATGCTGAAGTGGCGGCAGCTTCAACGGCAGCGGCGACGACAACTACTGCTTGAGTAGCGGCTTGTGAGACGGCTGCAACATCAGCGGTTGGGGTTTTGTGCGACGATGATCGACACGGCTTGTTGAACGGCTTGGGTATCATTAATAGATACACCGGCATTTGTTAGCGCTGCAATAATAGCGGCCGGACTATCGCCTCAAGCTATCGCGTCGTTAAGAATAGTTTCTTGGGCTGGGGTTAATTCAGCACCGTAAACGGTGGTGCTGATGAGCAACCCGGATAATAAAACCGCGGTAAGTTTGCTGAGGAATTTCATAGTGATCAGGATTGGAAAATTGGAGAACTAACAGAAGTGGTTGAAGAGATAATTTGAGGTAAGCACATCTTTCGAAAGGGATTTGCAATAATATTTTTTGCAGTGCCAGAATGTAAAGAAGAGGAAAAGCAAATACCCAGCCATACAGGTGGCTAGATTACTTGTTTTGGCCCAGCTGGCGGTTATCGCCGCTTCTTTTTGATGAGCAGTTGGGCGACGGAGAAGCGAACTACGCTTTCTAGTCTTTCGATCTCAGCAGGGTCGATTTTGGAGTTCTTGGCGTCTTGTAGCTCGGCTTGGGCGCTTTGCATCGCCTCCTCGACCGCATTTTCGTCGATGGAGTTCTCTTCGATGGCGTGTTCGGCCAGCACGGAGACCTTGTCGCCTTGCACTTGGACGAAGCCGTCGCCGATGACGAGAGTCTCGATAACGGAGCCTTTGGCTACTCGAAGTTCGCCGTCCGTGACTTGGGAAAGCAGCGGAAGGTGACCCGGCAGCACGCCAATTTCACCTTCGACGGTGGGAATCACCACGTTGTCGACGGTGTCCGAGTAGACCCGGGCTTCAGGAGTGACGATTTCGAGAGTGAGCATTTCAGTAGCGAGTAGTGGGTAGCGAGTAGTGGGTAGTGAGTAGTGAGTAGCGGGTAGGTGCTTAAAGCTTCAAGGTGTTGAGATGCTCGCTACTCGCTACTCGATGGTCGCTACTTCAAACAATTATTTCTTGGAGGCTTCTATGACCTCGTCGATGCCACCCTTCATGTAGAAGTCACCTTCGGGAACCTCATCGAGCTCGCCGTTGAGGATCATCTTGAAGCCCCGGATGGTGTCCTTGACGCCGACATACTTACCGGGGCTGCCGGTGAAGACTTCAGCAACGTGGAAGGGTTGGGAAAGGAAGCGTTGGATCTTACGAGCGCGGTAGACCATGAGCTTATCTTCAGGGGAGAGCTCATCGAGACCGAGAATTGCGATGATGTCTTGGAGATCTTTGTAGCGTTGGAGCACGCGTTGGACCTCGCGAGCGATGCCGTAATGTTCTTCACCAACGATACCAGGCTCGAGCGCCTTGGAAACGGATGAGAGCGGATCGACCGCTGGATAGATACCGAGCTCGGCGATGGAACGCTCCAACACGATGGTGGAGTCCAAGTGAGCAAAGGTATTGGCGGGCGCAGGATCGGTGAGATCATCGGCCGGCACGTAGACCGCTTGGAACGAGGTGATCGAACCCTTCTTGGTCGAAGTGATGCGCTCTTGGAGCAGCCCCATTTCGTTGGCCAGGGTGGGTTGGTAACCCACCGCGGAAGGCGAGCGACCCAACAAAGCGGACACTTCGGAACCGGCTTGCGAGAAACGGAAAATGTTATCGACGAAGAGCAACACGTCTTGGTTTTGTTCGTCGCGGAAATATTCGGTCATCGCGAGAGCGGAAAGGGCGACGCGCATCCGAGCACCTGGTGGCTCGTTCATCTGACCGTAAACGAGGGCGACCTTGGATTTGCTGAGATCCTTTTGATCGATCACGCCCGCATCGGACATTTCGTGGTAGAGATCATTACCTTCACGGGAACGCTCCCCCACCCCGGCGAACACGGAGTAACCACCGTGGCCTTTCGCGATGTTGTTGATGAGCTCCATGATGACCACGGTCTTGCCCACGCCAGCACCACCGAAGGCGCCGACTTTACCACCCTTGGTGAAGGGGGCGATGAGATCGATGACCTTGATGCCCGTCTCGAGGATGTCGGACTTGGTGTCTTGGTCGACCAACGCAGGGGCTGGACGGTGAATGGGGTAACGCTTCTCGTGGGGCACGTCGCCGCGGCCGTCTACGGGTGTGCCAGTCACGTCGAAGATGCGACCGAGGACGCCGTCACCAACCGGGACGGTGATAGGTGAGCCGGTATCCGTGACTTCCATACCGCGCTTCAGGCCTTCTGAGGAAGACATGGCGATGGAACGTGCGACGCCGTTGCCCATGTGCTGCTGCACCTCGAGGGTGAGGTTCTCAGTCTTACCGTGCACCTCGAAGGTGACGACAAGAGCTTGGTAGATAGGAGGCATGCTGTTCGAGGAGAACTGCACGTCGACGACGGGGCCGATGACTTGGGTGATTTTGCCGGTATTGCTCATGACGGGCGGGCGCTGAAGTGGATGGGTTTGTTAAAAAGGTTAAGCGGCCTGTCCGGCTGCAATTTCGAGAATTTCCTGCGTGATGGCGGCCTGACGGGCTTTGTTGTATTCGAGGGTCAGGTCGTCGAGCAGGCTGTTGGCGTTGTCCTTGGCGGTCTTCATCGCGACCATACGGGCGCTGTGTTCAGAGGCCTTGGCGGACAAGGAAAGTTGGTAGAGGAAGCGGTTCACGTAGAACGGCAGCAACGCCTCGAGCACGGTTTGGGCGTCGGGCTCGAAGATCATCAGACGATCATCGACGGCCTTGCGGGGGGACTCATCGGCATTGTCGTCAGCAAGGTTGGCCACGAATTCGACCAAGTTGTTCAGCGGCAGAATTGGACGGTGCACGGACTCTTGGATGAGCGTGTTTTTAAACTGCGGATAGATGACCTCGATGGTGTCGATTTCGCCCTTGAGGAATTGATCCATCATGAAGTCGCCGACGACTTTGATTTCCTTGAAAGGCACTTTGTCGTGCACCCCAAAATTGGCGACAACGTTGCGGCCGGAGCGGGCGAGGAATTGCGCGCCCTTTCTGCCGATGACGACAAACTTGGCGTCGTCTTTGATCGCGGCCGCCAGCTTGAACAGATTCGCGTTGAGTGGTCCGCAGAGACCCTTGTCGGTTGTGACTAACAGGATGCCGCGGGTCTTCACTTCGCGGGGCTGCAGAAACGGGTGCAGGGTGCCGTCGACCTTGGGGGCCAAGGCAGCGAGCATGTCGGACAAGAGTTCAGCGTAGGGGCGACCCGCGAGAGCGGAGGCCTGCGCCTTCTTCATCTTGGACGCAGCGACCAGCTCCATCGCCTTGGTGATTTGGCGAGTGTTTTTGACCGACTTGATGCGTCGGCGGATGTCGCGGGTGGAAGCCATTTGGATTTACGAGGTCAGATTTACGAATTCAGATTTAGTCAGCGGATTTGATTCAAATCGTAATTCGTAAATCGTAATTCTAAAATTGAATTAGCTTTGCGCGGAGGCCCACTCATCGCAGGCGGTCTTCAGCTCGGCTTCGATTTCGTCGGTGACTTTGGCAGTCTCGCGAATCTTCACGAGGAGGTCAGCCTTACGGGTCACGAGGAATTCGCGGAGGTTGGCGGCGGATGCGGTCACTTTCTCGGTGTCGATCGTCGCGTAATAGTCTTTCTGGAGGGCCCAGAGTGTGGCCACCTGTTCCTCGATCGGAATCGGGTTGAAGGCGGGTTGCTTGAAGAGCTCCACGATGCGGTTACCGCGATCGAGTTGAGCTTTGGTCTTGGCATCGAGGTCGGAACCGAACTGGGCGAAGGCTGCGAGCTCACGGAACTGGGCGAGCTCACCTTTGAGTTTACCACCGACTTGTTTGGTCGCCTTGATCTGAGCGGCCGAACCCACGCGGGAAACGGACAGTCCCACCGAAACGGCTGGTCGAATGCCTTGATTGAAGAGATCGGTCTCGAGGAAGATCTGACCGTCGGTGATCGAAATCACGTTGGTTGGAATGTAGGCCGATACGTCACCCGCTTGAGTTTCGATGATTGGCAGAGCGGTCAACGAACCCTTGCCGTCGAGACGAGCGGAGCGCTCGAGCAGGCGGCTGTGCAGGTAGAAAACGTCTCCCGGATAAGCCTCACGACCGGAAGGACGCTTGAGGATGAGGGAGATTTGGCGGTACGCCACGGCGTGTTTGGAGAGATCATCATAAACGATGAGGGCATCCATGCCGTTTTCCATGAACCACTCGCCGATCGCTGCACCGGAGAACGGAGCGAGGTATTGATTGGCGGGATTGTCGGCCGCAGGAGCGGCGACGATCACGGTGTATTCGAGGGCGCCGGCTTCTTCCAAAGCAGCGAGCGTGCGCACGATGTTGGAGTTCTTTTGGCCGACCGCGACGTAGATGGAGTAAACCGGACGGAAGTCTTTGTTACCTGATTCCAAGCCGACCTTGTTGATCTTGGCTTGGTTGATGATCGTATCGATCGCGATGGTGGTCTTACCGGTGCCGCGGTCACCAATGATGAGCTCACGTTGGCCACGACCGATTGGAATCATGGAGTCGATCGCCATGATGCCGGTGAGGAGTGGTTGGGAAACCGACTTACGGGCGATGATACCAGGAGCGATTCGCTCAACCGGGTAAGTTTCCTTTGAGTCGATCGGGCCTTTGCCGTCGACCGGATTACCGAGCGCGTCGACGGTGCGACCGAGGAGCGCCTTGCCGACGGGAACGGATAACAGTCTGCCGGTGGTGAGGACTTCGTCACCCTCACGGAGCTCCGAGACATCACCGAGGACCACGCAACCGACTTCGTCTTCCTCAAGATTGAGGGCGATGCCGATCGTGCCGCCGGGAAATTGGACCATCTCGTTATACATGACGTCCGAGAGGCCGTCGATTTTGGCAACACCGTCAGCGACGGTGCGGATGGTGCCGGTGTTCTTTTTGACCGCCTTATTGGAAAGGTTGGCGATCTGAGATTCGATTTGTTCGAGGACGGTGCTCATGGCGGTGTTGGTCGCGAGAGGGTTGAAGGAGGCGGTTAGTTAAAGGGAGAAAACTCAGAGTGAGTTTGCGAGGGAGTCGAGTTGGCCGGCGACGGTTGATTCGTAGACGTCATCGGCGATGCGCACGCGCAGACCAGCGATGAGCGAATCATTCTGACGGGCGATGGCGGCGATCGGACGGTGGTATTTTTGCGAGAGGGCTCCTGCAATGGAACCGAGAATCGTGTCGGAAATGCTGCCGGCGTGTTCTACCACGGCGTTGAATTTGGCCAACTCGATGCTGATGCGACGGTGGTAAGCCTTGAGCATTCCCATCGGTGAAGCGGGAGGATGCTTCTCGAGGTAGGCCAGCACTCCGGCGACTTTCTCGCCATCGACGGCGCCGTCAGCATCAAGGCTGAGGGCGGTGAGCTGTTTGACGAGCTGTTGGTCGGATTTAGTGAGAGTGGCCACTGTTATGAAAAAGCTGAAACGCTGAAAATTAGAAAACTGAAATCAGGATGCAGTTAGGCGACGGTGAGTTGTTTGGCGGCCGCGTCGTTGTAGCGGGCGCGCTCTTCGTCGGTGAGTTCATTAGCGAGAACTTGGCGGGTGGTGTCGACCACAAGGCGGGCAATCTCACCGCGAGCTTCGGCGATCATCTTGCGATGCTCGAGCTCGGTGGAGTGCTGGGCCTTGGTGATGAGGTCCTGCGCTTTGACGGTGGCTTCCTGAGTTTGTTTTTCGAGGAAGGCTTTGGCGGAAATGCGAGCCTCGTCGATGAGCTTGGTGGCATCACCTTGGGCGACCTTGATGATGGCGGCGCTTTCTACAGCGGCGGCATCGAGCTTCAACTTCATCTCTTCGGCGTGCTTGATGCCGGCGTCGATCTTGGCTTGGCGTTCTTCCATCGCGCCGGTGACCGGTTTGATGAGTTTGAAGTAAACGACAGCGAAGAAGATCAGAAAACCGACCAGCTGGAAGAGGATGTAACGTCCTTCGATGCCGAAGTCACCCAGGCCGAATTTCTCCAGCGTGCTTTGGGCTACTTGAGCGTCGGCGGCGGCGAGGATGAGATTGGTCATCATAACGAAAGGAAGTTGAAGAAACTTAAAAGAGGGGGAGCCACGCCGATCGATCTAGGAACGATCGGCGGAGCAAAGTAAAAACTGCTTACTTCGCGAGGAAGAGAGCGAGGATACCGAGACCTTCAGCCAAAGCCATACCGATGATGGCTTGAACGAGGATCTTTCCGGATGCGCCGGGATTGCGGCCGACAGCTTCAGCGGCTTTGAAGCCAATGAGGCCCACGCCGATAGCGGCGCCGAGCAGACCAAGACCTGAGGCAATGTTGCCAGTAATTTCAGCTAGGATCATAATGATGTATTATTTGATGTGGTTGCAGTAACCGTCGTGCACGCTCTGGGCATGCTCCCGACGGAAAAGTGATTAGTGCGCTTCGGCGGCACCTTCCTCGTGTTCATGGTCGTCGCCATGGTTGCAGATCAGGCCGATGTAGACGGCGCTGAGTAGGGTGAACACGGTGGCCTGAATCAGGCCTACGAGCATCTCCATGAAGTAGAAGACGAAAAAGAAGTAGGTGCCGTGCAGGAGGTTTTCACCGCCAAAGACATTACCGAAGAGGCGCACGGAAAGCGTGAAGGGCCGGATCATGATCGAGAAGACTTCGATGCAGCCAACGACGAGGAAGACCAGCGTCAGAATTGGGTAAAGCCATCCGGGGGTTTCGCCCTTATCGGCTTTGTTGCCGAAGAGATCGAGAAAGAGAACCTTGGGTCCGGCGAATTTGAAAACGATGATGAACCAGGCACCGAAGGAAAGCAGGGCCAGTGCGATGGTGCCGTTGAAGTCCGAGGTGAAGGGGCGAATCAGCGGAGTGAAATGGTCTCCGCCGTGACCGTCCGTGCCGTGCCAGCCGATCGTGCCAACGCCAGGGATGAGCCCCATCCAGTTGTTCAGCAGAATGAAAATGAACATCGTAGCCAACAGCGGGAACGCGGCGGGGAATGCCTTCTTGCCCACGATGGGTTCGAAGAGTTCACGCAGAGCTTCGAGAAGGGTCTCGATCAGCGCCTGTCCCTTGGTCGGGTTGACCGAAGGTTTGCCGACCATCCAGATCAGCACGACTAACATCAGGCCCGAAAACACCCAACCGGTGAGGATGGAGTTCGTGACGGCATTGTTCAGGAACAAAGGCTCGGCCCGCGGTGATACACCGCCCCCGTCACCAGCAGCGAACGCCGAGGTGGCAATCGCGAAAAGCGGTAGAAATTGGAGGAGTTTTGTAACGCGGGACATGAAGACGCAGTGATACTTATGAAGACTGGAAAGGAAGTTCGTAGGGCACCGCTCTCTCCCCCGTCAACCTTTGAAAACTAATCTCAGCTGGGTGGGCGCATTCATTAGCTTTCAGAGCTCAGGCCACAGTCTGTGCTAATCCCATCTTATGGGTGCCGTGACCGGCCTCAATTAATGATTATTCAGGCTCGGCGAGCTATCCAAGATTGGTGGCTGTCGGCGCGCGCTTCGAAAACGGTCCGTTGCTCGAAGGGCCACTCAGCGTCAGGGGTGACGTTCCATTCCGGGTGGTCGGATACGACGGCCAGCGCTTCGGCAAAGTATGGGTCGTGATCCGTGCGGAAGCAGAGCTCCGTCCCAGTCCTGGTAAACGTGGCCAGGGCGTGCAGGAAATCGGGTTTGATGAGGCGGTTCTTTCCATGCTTCCGCTTCGGCCAAGGGTCGGGGAAAAGGATGAAGATACGGCCGTTGAAGCGAACCTCGGAGGGTAACGCTTCGAAAAAGTGCTCCGCCGAGGCCCTGAGCCAACTCACGTTCGTTACCCCGGCGCGATCGGTTTTTCGGGCGGCCTTTTCGAGCCGTTCTTTGATGATATCGATCGCGATACTGTGCTCTGCAGGGTTCTTTTCGGCGTAAGCGGCGAGGTAATGGCCGTGCCCGCAACCGATTTCGAGAGTCAGTTGCGGATGATCGAGGGGCAAATCCGCCAATGTTACGCGTAGTTCAGCGATACGTTGGGCGTTGATGGCTTGAGCCTCTTCAATTGGCGGCATGTTTGGCGGAAAAAAGCGCCGTGGCGCTACGACGCAAGCTCAACTCGAACCCAGCACGAGGCCAGCTGGGCCCGATCCGATGCTCTTAGGCCGATGGACCCGTTGGCAGTGACAGCACAAAACAGGCCCCCTGCCCCGGCTGGCTCTCGACGCTCACCTGACCGCCGTGGAGCTGCACAATGTGTTTCACAATGCTCAAACCGAGACCGGTGCCTCCCTTTTCGCGCGAGCGTCCTTTTTCCACCCGGTAAAATCGTTCGAAGATATGAGGCAGATCCACCGCCGGGATGCCCGGGCCGTCGTCGGAGACTCGGATTTGAATTTCGGTTTGCTGCAAATGGGCGCTAATTTCGATGGTCGACCCTGCCGTCGTATACTTTAAAGCATTTTCAATCAGATTGTTGAGGACCTGAGAGATCTTTAGGGGGTCGACCACGACGGTGGTGATGGTCTCGTCGATACTGAACTTGAGGTGATGTAATTCTGCGTTGGGTCGGCTTTTAAAGTCCTCCAGCACCGTCTCGATCAATGGTCTCAGTTCGATCGATTCCTGCTTCAGCCCGGGACTTGCTGATTCAAGCCGCGAGAGGGTCAAAAGATCATCCAGGAGGGAATTAAGTCGCTCGGTGTGCCGCTGCGCTGTCTTGAGGAAATTGAGGCGGTCCTTTTCGTCCATCGTTTCGTGGTCATCCACGAGGGTCTCGATATAGCCCTTGATCACGGCGAGCGGGGTGCGGAGCTCGTGGGAGACGTTGGCGACGAATTCTTGGCGAACGCGTTCGAGGGCTTTTTGGCGCGTTACGTCGTGCAAAACGAACAACGCCCACTTCCCATCACCGCCGTCGAGCGCCAAGGTGGTTGTCCCCGTGACCTCCACCCAGCGCGTTTCGTTCGATTCGACAAACTCCACTTCAAAACGGGGCTCCGCCCCCCCTGCTCTCACGCGTTCCACGTAGTTCAAAAACTCCACGCTGTGTAATACGACCTCAAGACGCTGCTCCAATATATCCGTCGCTTCAGGAAATATTTCCTGCAAGGACTTATTTGCCAACATGATATGATTGTGACCATCTACGATTAGCACCGCCTCTTTGAGACTCCCCAGGGTGGCTTCGAGCTGAGCCAACTGGGAGACCTGCGTTTTTTCCAATGAACTAACTTCGGTGATTAAGCCGTTGGCTGCGGTGCAAAATTCATCCCAGTCCCGACCCGATGCGCCCGGATGCTCATGACGCAAAAAGGGTTGGCGATGCTCCAGGGCATTTTTGACCGTGCGCAGCGCCTTATGATGGCCCGCCAGCTTGGAGCGCATGACCACGAGGGCCACGATCAGAATAAAGATGAGAGTCTCCAGCATGTTTAAGGGCGAACACTACGTCAGACTCGAAGCCGACAACTATGTTGTCGACTCGTGGACCCTGCGTTCGGCCATTCGATACCCTACCCCTCGAATCGTTTCAATCCATTCGGCTTCCCCGCCGAGTTTTTCTCGTAAACGCCGCACGTGAGTATCGACCGTTCGGGTCTCTATCTCGGTCTCGTAGTTCCACACGTTCAGCAACAGATGCTCCCGCGTTTGCACCCGCCCCCGTCGCTCCATCAAAAGGTGCAGCAGCTTAAATTCGGTGGCCGTGAGGTCGACAATTTCTCCTCCGATTTGAACCTCGTGGCGGTCGACATCCAGTTCGATTGATCCTACGATTAGCTTCACCGCCTTTGATTCGGTCTTTTCGGAGGTGCGTCGCAATATATTCTGAACTCGAAGAACTAACTCTTTTGTGCTAAATGGTTTACATATATAGTCGTCTGCTCCAGACTCCAGACCTTGAACTCGATCGTTCTCCTCAACCTTAGCAGTGAGAAAAATCACCGGGACGTGTTTCAGCGCAGGATCCGCCCGCAGCAGACGACAGATTTGGATCCCATTAATCTCCGGCATCATCACGTCGAGAATCACCAGATCAGGCATCATGGAACGGGCCGCCCCAATACTCTGGGTGGGATCGTTTACGGTCTCTGTATCAAACCCTTTGGTTTTCAGATGATAGGCCACCAAATCGGCGACGTCGGACTCATCATCAACAACGAGAATTTTCTTTCGTGAGCTGTCTGCCATTTGCCAAACCGTAGCCATTGCTTCGCCGTCATGACAGGCCAAACTGTAGCCGTTTCACAATTGTTACAGTGAGCGCAAACCTGCTGCGTTAAAATTACGAAGAGGTTGACTTGGCGCGACGTGCTGCCTCGATATATATCAGTAAGATGCTGATATCAGACGGGTTAACTCCACTTATCCGACTCGCTTGGCCAAGGTTTATGGGCAAAGTCTCGGAGAGCTTTGTCGCGCTCTCTGTCCGCAATCCCTTGATTTCCTGGTAGTTCAATCCCGACGGGATCTTCACTTTTTCGATGTGCTTGAGCTTCTCGACCTGGCGTTGTTCGCGCTCCAAATAACCGCGATAGTTCACTCGATATTCGATCTCTTGTTGGGTCTCAATGGGGAGTCCAATGTAGTCGTCCGGCATGGTTGGAGTAGCCCCTTTTCCCTGGGAGGCACGTCGGAAATGATCGCCGTAAGTCCCCTGCTCTCCCCCGGGTCGCTTGGCTTCAATCCACTCAATCCATTTGGTCGTTTCGGTTACCTTAGCCTGCATGCGGGTGAGCCGCTCAGGACCCACTAAACCGTGAGTAGCCGCGTGACGAAGTAGCCGGTTTTCGGCGCTACCGTGATTAAACAGCAACCGATGCTCCGCCCGGCTGGTAAACATACGATAGGGCTCCTTGGTGCCCTTGGTCACCAGATCGTCGATGAGCACTCCGATATAGGCTTCGTGACGTCCAATAATCATAGGTTCGTTGCCTCGGGCCTTATTTACGGCGTTTACCCCCGCTACAAGACCTTGGGCCGCGGCTTCTTCATATCCGGAGGTGCCGTTGATTTGGCCGGCGAAAAACAGATTTTCTGCCTTTTTTGACTCCAAGGACGGAAATAACTGCGTCGGAGGCGCAAAATCATATTCGACGGCGTAAGCGGGTCGCAGCAGCTCAGCCCGCTCGAGCCCGGGAATTGAGCGCACCATGGCAATCTGCACATCAAACGGTAGCGACGTCGAAAGTCCGTTGATGTAGTATTCGTTGGTCGTTCGTCCCTCGGGCTCTAAAAACAGCAGATGGCGCGGTTTATCGGCGAACCGCACGAATTTGTCCTCGATACTTGGGCAGTAGCGCGGACCGGTGCTTTTAATCTCACCCGAATACATGGGAGATTTCGTGAGGTTCTGTTTCACGATTTCTGCCGTTTCGGACGTGGTGTAGGTCATCCAGCAAGAGACTTGATTGGTGCCGGGCTCCCAGCCGAGCCGTTCCTCGCCGGATTGTTCCACGTGGAACAACGCCGAATCTTGGCGGGTTTCATGGAATGCAAAGCGGGTAGGATTTTCGTCGCCGCGCTGTTCCTTCATGACCGAGAAGTCTATACTGCGGCCGAGTAGGCGAGGGGGCGTGCCGGTTTTGAGGCGTTCCAGCTCGATACCAACTTCCTCGAAACTGGCTGATAGAGTCTTGGCGGTGAAGTCACCCATGCGTCCGCCTTCGTTCTTGTTCTGTCCGATGTGCATCAACGCACGAAGGAATGTGCCCGTGGTGACGACCACCGTGGTGCCGGCAAATTCGATATCCAGATTGGTCCGGACTCCGGTGACTTTGCCGTCCTCGAAGATCAAGCCCGTGACGGTGGCTTGAAACAACTGCAGGTTGGGCTGCAGCTCTAGCGTGTGCTTCATCCGGTATTGGTAAGCCTTCTTGTCGGACTGCACGCGAGGGGCTTGGACGGCGAGTCCCTTGGACTCATTGAGGAGTCGGAACTGGATTCCGGTCACGTCGGCATTGATCGCCATCTCGCCTCCAAGAGCATCAATCTCCCTGACAATGTGACCCTTGGCTTGGCCCCCGATCGCAGGATTACAGCTCATGGCAGCCACCGTATCAATGTTGCCCGTGAGGAGTAGGGTAGAGGCACCCATGCGGGCCGACGCAAGCGCGGCTTCGCAGCCCGCATGCCCTGCGCCGCAAATGATCACATCGTATGGTAAAGTGTTGAATAACATTTATTTACCTATACAAAATGTGGAAAAAAGTCGATCAAGCATGGCCTCGTTGTCGATGCGCCCACCAATCTCGCCAAAGGCATCGAGAGTGGCCCGGAGGTCGCTGGCCAGGAGCTCCATTGGCCCGTAATGAGTGAGGTGCTGAATGGCAGATTCCAGGGCACTGGTGGCGCGACGTAGGGCATCCGCGTGGCGGGCGTTGATTGCGATTTGATCGCTGGAATCGGCGGCGGAAAAGTTGTCGGCTAATGTGATCACTCGCTTATCGAGATTGGCCATACCGTCGTGGGTGAGGGCTGAGATGGAGATCGTATCAAAGCCGTCGGCAGCTATCGCTCGCGGTGAGTTGTTGGCTAATAGGTCTACCTTGTTGAGCACCACTAACGTTGTCGCCGGATCGAGCTGTGCAGATACTTCGGGGGGCAGCGGTGGGGCAGGGTGGGTGGCGTCGAGCACGAGCAGCACGAGATCAGCCTGCTGCAACCGTTCGATGGTTTTAGCGATACCCAACCGTTCGACTTCACCGGGTTCAGGGTTCAGCCCGGCCGTATCGATTAGGCGCAAGCAGTGCGGACCGACCATGACCGTTTCTTCCAAGTAATCCCGAGTGGTGCCAGGTTGATTGCTAACCAGCGCCCGCTCACGACCGACCAAAGCATTCAATAGAGAACTTTTCCCGGCGTTGGGCTCGCCCAAAATCACGGTCTTGATGCCATCACGCAAAAGTTCCCCGTAGCGATGAGTGGCTAAAAGCCGCTCCGTTCCCCGTAGAACATTGCCCAATAGTTTATCCACAATTTGACGATCCTCGGCGGGTAAATCCTCTTCGGGAAAGTCGATGTAGGCCTCTACGCGGGCTAGTCCTAACAAAAGTTCATTGATAAGCGCTGTCAGGTGCCTTCCCAGGCTGCCTTGCAGTTGTTGATTGGCCGCGGCCACTGCGCGGGCACTGCGGGCGTGGATAAGGTCCATCACGGCCTCCGCCTGGCTCAGATCCAATTGCCCATTGAGAAACGCTCGACGCGTGAACTCGCCCGCCTCGGCTGCACGACATCCTCGCTTAAGCAAGTCATTTAGAACAAGTTGAGTAATTACTGGGTTGCCGTGAGTCGAAATTTCCAACACATCTTCGCCGGTGTATGAGCGGGGTCCGGCAAAGAAGGTCACCAAGACATCATCAACTTCGTGACCGTTTGTATCCCGATAGGCTTGATGACTGGCCACCCGGGGCTCCAACGCGTCGGCAAACGCCGATGTTGCAATGGCCGCGCAGGAGGGGCCACTGACCCGCACCACCGCGATAGCGGAGGTGCCGGCTGGGGTGGCGGGAGCAGCAATGGTTTCGGTTGAGTCGGACATGCGAACAGCCAGACCGAATCCGGTTCCCCGTCGGACGCAAAACGAAACCACATTCGTCCCACCCGGGTCCTACGGACAGAATCTCGGTGTCGATTGGGTATGTAAGTAACCATTATGGTTACTTACATACTTAAACTGATATACTAGATATGGTTATATTAGTTGTTATTTGCCGATTGAGGCGACTCTACTGCCGTCGGCGACGCGATCTCCTGGGTAAAGAACTACGAGCTCTCCGACGGACAAACCTTCGATAACTTCGGTATAGAGACCGTTACTCAGGCCGGGTTGGACAGACCGTTGCTCGACCACGTTGCCTTGCAGCACGAACGTGGACCACGTGTCGCCTTCTTGGAAAAGGGCTCCGGCGGGAATGAGAATGACATCGTCGCGTCGTGCTTTTTCGATTCGAGCCTCCACCCGGAAGCCATCACCGAGGTTGGCGCGTTGGTCGGGTGGGGTAGTGAGGTCGGCCAGCACGTTAACGCGCTGCTCCTCTACCCCGAGAGCGGATACCTTGGTGAAGGCAGCGGGTTCGACCCAACGCACGCGCGCTTCGAGATCGAAGTCGCCACCCCATTGTTCGAGCCAAACGCGCGCACCCGGCGCGATAGCCACCCCGTCTCGAGAGAGAACCTCCACGCGCACTTCCAGATCGGTCGGGTCTCCTACTTCAAGAATAGGAATGCCACCCGTGACGATACGGGAGCTTTCCTGCATGACACGTAGCACGCGGCCACTTACGGGAGATTTGATTTTTATGCCGGCCTCCGCGCTCTGGTCATCAGATGGGTTTCCGTGATCGAGAACCGCTTGGGCTTGTTCAAGTTCATACCGAGCAACCTGCAGGCCGAAGGTCGAAGCGCGGTCTTCCTGTGCGGCTGTGAGCTCTTGGTTGATCACCACATCGAGCACCTGTTGGGAAACCAATTGTTGATCGCCGAGGGAACGCTGACGCGTCGCTTTCGATTGAGCCAAGTTGAGCGCGGCCGCGGCGCGCGCGCGTTGCGCCTCGGCTTGGTCAACCTGACTCGAGGCTCCCCGCACCCGGGCTTCGGCTTGGGCGCGACTGCGCCGATCGAGGATATCACCACTGGCGGGTTCAAGCACGGCCAGCACGGTTTCACCAGCGACGATTCGCGCTCCGGGTTTTAAGTCGATGCGACGTAATTGTCCGGCCACTGGGCTCGAGACAACGTAGCGATGACGCACTTGCGTGACGCCTTCTTCATTAACGGTGGCGATGAGATCACCGCGGGTCACCACGGCCGTCTCAACCGGCAAGGGCGCGGGCCACATGCCAGCGACGATCAACGCCAATAAAATGACGCCAGCGATCCATCGCCATCCTTTGCGTCGGCGCTGGTGATTGTCGCCCGCGGTCGGGTCAAAGGGAGGTTCAGCTGTATCGGTCATGGACGATTAATTGTAAGCTTACAGGAAGCGCATCATTCGGTGGCTTTCAAGGCGCCGACCAAATCGAGTTGATTGAGTTTACGGCACGCGATCAACGCCGAGATAGCAGTCGCGAGAGTGATGACTAGAGTGGCGTAGGCGTAGTTCGAGGCCGATAGGACGAGAGGCAGTCGCACGGTTTCGGTGTTGATACTTTGGATCAACAACGAGGCCATCCCTGACCCGATCCACAAACCGAGGGGCAGGGCAATGGCAGCCAACACAACGAGTTCCCCGACGAGGATACTGCCGACATCGCCTTGGCTAAATCCAAGCACGCGTAACGTTGCAAGTTCACGCGCTCGTTCGGACAACGCGATTCGCGCACTGTTATAAACAATGCCAAAAGCGACAATCGTCGCGAAGCTCGAATAGATCACTTGAATCAACCCAATACTCTCCGCCGTGGTTTTACGGAAACTCTGTCGCATAGCATTTTTGATCACGACTCCGGAGGCCTGCGGGGTTTCCTTGAGTTCGCGCAAAAACGCTTCCCATTGACCGCCAGCCACGCTGATAAATGCACCCGTGATGCGGTCGCCTTCGCCGAGTAATCGATTGAGCGCATGCAGTTCCATGAATGAAGCGATCCCGGCGAAATCCTGTGAAAATCCGCCAATCGGAATCGTGATCGATCGACGTTTTCCTTGCAGCACATTGATCGTCACCAAATCGCCTGGACGCACCTCAAGTGAATCGCCTAAGGCTTCGGAAATAATCAGACCCGATTGTTCCAACTGCAGCGGCAAATTATCTTGTCCCATTACGCGGTTGAGGTCGGCGTCTTTGACGATGCCATGTAGGGCAAGGCGGCGCGAACGCTGGCCAGAAACCATTTCTATCGGCACGGTGCGAAACGGTTCTGCCAGCACAACCCCGGGGAGTTGACTGAAGTCATGCGCCGCCCGCATGGGCCCCGGTTCGACGAGGGACACGGTTACGGTTTGCCGCTGCACGACGTCCCATTGAAAATCGAGAATGTGGCGAACGCCATCTCGGAAAGCATTGGGAATAATCAGGATACCTGTAGCCATGGCTAGTGCGACCGTAGTAAATATGGCCTGCCACGGTTTACGTTCCACGTTACGCAGGGCCATGCGGAGCGAGACGGTCAACCACTTCGAAAAACCCAAACGCTCAGCGATGGCCGGTCGGAAACTTGCGGGTGGTTCAGGACGCATTGCTTCCGCGGGCGAGAGTTTCACGACTTTAAGAACGGCACCCGCGACGCCGATTAACGCTGCGGCCGAGCTCGCAATTAACGCCCCAATAATTGCGCCCGTGGCCGGCACGAACTCGAGCCGAGGGAAACGGAAAAACAAGTGATACATGTCCACCAGTTTTAGTCCGAATATAAACCCTCCCAGCGTGCCGAGACTGGTGCCTACGATTACGATCAGCAAAGCGAATTTAATATAATGCCACGCGATGGTTCGGTTGGCGAAACCGAAGGCCTTGAGGATCGCGATCTGTTCGCGTTGCAACGCGATTTGTCGACTCATGACGGAGTGGGTCATGAACGCGGCGACGCTCAGAAAAACGAGAGGAAATCCGAATGATAGTCCGTCCAAAACCCGGATCTCATCATCGACGCGAATATTGGACGGGTGCTCGGAACGACCGTATGCACCGAGCCCACCGTAAGGTTCGAGAATACGATCTACTTCGGCGATAACCTCAGGTTCTGATGCGCCCGGAGCCAAGGAAAGTGCGAGCGTATTGAACGCACCTTCCAAGTTGAAAGCTTCCGCAAGTTCTTGTTCGCGCATCCAGAAAATCCCAAAAGTTTTGTTATCGGGAAGGGCACTGCCCGGGCGGGCTTCGAACACGTATTGCGGCGCTAACACGATGCCTGCGATGCGCAGTTCGAGCCGGCGGCCATTGAGAATGGCGGCGATGGGGTCACCCGGATTGAGTGCATTGGCTTCCGCGAATGCTTCACTCACCAACACTTCCAATCGACTCGAACCCTCGAGTAGATTTCCGCGACGCAAATACAGTTTGTTTAGGATGGTCGGTCGCCGATCGGGCACGGCGTTTATCAGACCCGACGCGGGTTCGAGTAGATCAGGTAGATCAAGCGTTACGCTTACTTCGACCCCGGTCTCGACGGCAGCCACTCCCGGGATTGCCGCGAGTTTTTCGCGGGTGCTATCTGGAGCCCGTTTTAACCCAGCGAAAACCTCGGCGAAGCGGTGCTTTTCGTAGTAGCCGTCACGGGCCTGATCGAGTGAGCGAATGAGGCTTCGCGTCATGATCATCATCGCCAGCCCGCAGGCCATGACGAGGGCCACGGCGAAGGCCTGAGATTTAAGCGCCTTCAGGTCACGGAGAAGTTTGAGATCGAGTAGCTCCATTAGCAAAGAGCTTGGTGTTGGGGTAAAGGATGGGGTAGGGCGTGCTCGCCGAGCGCGCCGAATTCATGACCCCAACCGCAAGGCGCGCTCGGCGAGCACCCCCTACCTTTTTCGGTTTGTATCGAAGGATTCACTATAAATATCACCATGCCAATTCGCCCACAGGTCGCGGATTGGCATTCACCTTCGCTAATTCGAGGCGACCGTCGGACATGGTGAAAACGCGGTCGGCCATTTCGGCCAGAATGGCGTTGTGGGTGATGACTACCGTGAGGGTGCCGATCTCACGATTGATGCGTTGGATTGCTTCCAGCACGAGCACGCCAGTCTTCACGTCGAGAGCGCCGGTAGGTTCGTCGCAGAGGAGTAACTCGGGGCGTTTGGCGATGGCGCGAGCAATGGCGACGCGTTGTTGTTCACCGCCGGAAAGTTGCGCCGGAAAATGATTCGCCCGGTTGGTGAGATCGACCAAGGCGAGGGCATCGTCTGTCGACATGGGATCACGTGATACTTCAGTGATTAGACCGATGTTTTCCCGGGCCGTGAGGCTCGCGATCAAGTTGTAGAATTGAAATACGAACCCCACCACATCGCGTCGGTAGGCAGTGAGACCGGCCTCATCAGCCTGCGCCACATTCCAACCGCGATAGTGCAACGAACCCCCCGTGGGGTTATCCAATCCCCCGATCAGATTGAGTAGGGTCGATTTGCCGGAGCCCGAAGCACCTAAGAGCACCACCAGTTCTCCCTTGGGCAGATCGAGATTAACGCCTCGCAGCGCATGCACCGCGGCGTTCCCCGACCCGTAGGTCTTGGACAATTCACGTGCCACCACCAAGGAGGAGTCGGGCGCAGGAGGAATTGGTGAGGTCATCGGAATAAAGAGTTGATTCCCTTGTGGTCACTCCCGCAAGGGTGGCTCTACTTTCGCGGTTATTCAAAAGCCCAGATGATTGGATATGATCTCGCCGCTGATGGGTGACGGAATCTCTCTTCCTGGCCATGAGGACGAAGTTGCGAACCGCAATGATGCACGGACAGGCATTCGTGTTCGTGGGTTTCGTTTCGACGAGCTTGGCGGCCGATGACCCTACGCCCTTGGTGTCGGTGCTAATTTTGAATTAACACCATTAAAGGCGACGGTCTATTCGTAGTCAGCGCTGGTGAGGCTTTGGAGCACTGAAAATTGCCAGTATTGGAGGCGTCTTTTCAGTGCCTCGGTTTTGGCTGGGTAGCGGGAGGCTAGGTTGGTGGATTCAGTGGGGTCGTTCGCTAGGTCGAAGAGCTCGACTCCAAGGATATTTTCGCCGTCGATGACTAATTTGAAACCGTCGTGGACTACGGCCCTTGGGCCATTAAAATCGGTGGCGTTGATGACCGCGTGCTCCTTGTTGCGGAACGTGCGGGTGTATTTCCCGGCCATCATTTTGATCAATGGGGTGGTGCCTTCTTGAAGCTCAGGATCAATATAAGGAACGGGGTGGTTTTCCGCTTCGTTGGAATTATCGAAACTCCAGAAGAATATGGGAGTTTCGCGCGTCTTCATGTCGCTCGTCAGAAGGGGGACCAGGCTTTCGCCGTCTATCGGCCGATCGGGCAGAGGTTGCCGCACGAGGTCGGAGAGCGTAGGTAGCAGATCACTGGTGACGCTGGGTAGGTTGGATACTCTCGGCAGCGAGATTTTTGCGGGCCACTCAATAACGCCGGGGACGCGGATACCGCCGTCGTAGACACTACCCTTGAGTTCGCGGAATGGATTGGTTGCGCCGTCGCCGCTGGAAGGCACGCCGTTGTCGCCGCAATATAACACGATGGTGTTGTCGCGCAGGCCGGTTTTTTTGAGATGGTCGCGAAGTTTGCCGATGGCGCGGTCCATGGCCGTGATTTCGGCGTAGCGTTCACGCAACACGTCGCGCAAGCGACGGGTGGTGGCTTCGCCGGTTTCGGTGCTGGTGAGGTTGACCATTTTGGCGGCGTATTCTTCCGGCAGGTCGTCGTAGAGGGCGAGGTCTTCTGGCAGGCCCATGTAGGGTTCGTGCGGAGAACCAAACCATACGACAGCGAGGAACGGTTGGTTCTTTTTTTGGGCGCGTCCGATGAAGTTGATGGTTTCGTCGATGATGACTTCGGAGCCTTCGCCGGGAAATTTTTGCGGCTCACCGCCGTTACGCACGAGCACGGGATCGAGTTCGAAAAAGTTATCGTGGGATAACCACTCATCGAACCCCATGGCGCCGGGACTGGTGGGGGAGTTTTTGTTCACCGGACCGACGTGCCATTTGCCAAAGTGGCCGGTGCGGTAGCCGGCTTTTTGCATGATGTGCCCGATGGAAATTTCCTCCGGACGCATGGACCAGTTGGGCGAGAACGTGCCGTAGCGGTTGGGATGGCGGCCGGTCAGAAAACTCCCGCGGGTGGGCGAGCAAGAGGGATGCCCTGAGTAGAACCGGTCCAGTCGCAATCCGGTCGCAGCCATCTCATCGAGCACGGGGGTGTGTAGGTGCGGGTGCCCGTTGTAGGCGACTTCATCCCAGCCATGATCATCGCCCATGAGCAGGATGACATTCGGCGGGGTTTCGGCGTTTGCGACGGCGTGAGCCCCCATGAACGCAAGGGGGAGAAGGGGGTTTCTGAAAAGGGAGATCATTGGGGCAGCAAAGGGGTGGGGTGACCCACGTGCGCGGTTACGCGTGCATCACTTGTCCACCGTCGATGTTGATCGTTTGGCCGGTGATGTTGCGGGCGTGTTTGGATGCGAGGTAGGTCGCCATGGTCGCAAATTCGGGAGGGGTTTGCCAACGCCCCAGCGGAGAGATTATTTTGATTTTTGTTTCCGCCCAAGTGGCGTAGTCCTGCTGTTCGGAGACGGGCAAATTGACTTGGCCAGCGGCCCACACCGATTCGTTGAGTTCAGTCTTCACCATGCCCGGAGAAAGCGCGTTGGCTCGCACGTTAAATGGAGCGCAGTCTTTTGCGACCACTTGCATGAAGTTGATCAGGCCGGCTTTCGCTGCGCTGTAGGGTGGGTCGGTTGGGGAACCCGTCTGACCTGCGACCGAAACCAGAAACAGCAGTGACCCGCGGCCATTTTGAGTGAGATGGGGGGCGAAGGCATGGGCGACATTGGCCGCCCCCACTAAATTCACTTCAAGCACCCGTGCCCAATCGCTGGGATCGAGATTCCAGAAAGGAAAACCAAACTTACCGGATCCCACTCCCACTGAAAATACCACATGATCGGTTTCAGAATGAGCGTCGGCAAATGCGCTGACTTGTTCGAACGATGTGACGTCTCCTACGGTGACCTCGCCGGTGTTCTTTAACGCGGGAGAATCAGGCGACTGATCGAATCCGACAACGGAGCAACCTTCGGCTTCAAACTGTTCCGCAATCGCTCGTCCGATTCCCTGAGCCGCGCCAAAGACGGCAACGTTCTGGCCGGAGAGGTTTAAGTCCATGGGAGATTGAATCAGGACCCGGGGGGCTGCTCCGCGGAGGGTTCGGTGGGCTCGACGGGTGGTGGTTTGGGTTTTGGAATCGAAATCTTCGGAATACCAAAACTGGGCTTATGCGCGGAGGGCGCGAAGCTGGGCAGAGCAGGCTTGCCGATTTGCGGCTTCAGAGTAGGCGTTGCGGGTTTTACGACAGGGGGAGCCAGGTCGAGTTCGGCGTCGCGCGGATTCGAATTTTGGGCAATTTTCGCTTTGATTCCCGCGAGACGTTCTTCGGCCCGTTCGATGCGGTCGGGGTAGCGGCTGAGTCGGGTTTTGACTTGGTCGACGGCACTGGGATCGGTGCCGCGTTCGGTGGCGAGCATGAGCCACGCGAGTCCTTCAACGTAGTCACGTCTGACGCCGCGTCCGCTGACGAGCATTGCGCCGACGTTGTAGGTCGCTTCGGGTGAGCCGAGGTAGGCAGCGCGCTCGTAGTAATCGAGGGCGAGTTTGTGATTCACCGACTGGCCAAGCAGACCTTCGTGATAGGATTTTCCGACTTGGAAGACGGCCTCGGGGTGCTCGTTGAGCGCGGCTTTGCGGTAGAACACGAAGGCGGCGGCTTCGTCCTGTTCCACTTGATCGCCGACTTCGAGGAGTTGAGCGTATTGGAAGCAGGCGAGTGGGTCGCCGGTCTCGGCCGCCTTGCGGAGCTCGGCGGTGGTTTTCCAAGTCGGCCCGGTATCATCGATGCCGACGAACACGGGCGGAGCGGAGATGACTTTATCCTTCGCTAGGACGGCGGGCACCCCAAGTCCCAACCCACCGGCGAGGCTCAGCAGAGCCAGGCGGGCGGGGAGTGAAAACGGGGAGGCTTTAGGCTTTTTTAGCAGCATCTTTTTTGGGCGCTTCGGCGGCGGCCTTCACGTTTGCCAAGACCTTATCCATGATTTCCTTGGCCAGCTCCGGCTTGTCGCGAATCTCAGCTTTGGCGGCGTCACGGCCTTGGCCGATCAAGTCACCGTTGTAGGAAATCCAAGCGCCACGTTTCTCGAGCACCTTGTGTTCGAGACCAAGATCGACCACGGAACCACTCGCGGAGATACCCTCGTTATACATGATGTCGAATTCGCACTCGGTGAAGGGCGGGGCGACTTTGTTTTTAACGATCTTCAACTTGGTGCGGTTACCGATGACGGTGCCGTCGGGCTGTTTGATTTGCTCGCGGCGACGGATGTCGATACGGACGGAACAGAAGAACTTGAGCGCACGACCACCAGGAGTAGTTTCGGGGCTACCGAACATGACGCCGATCTTTTCGCGAATCTGATTGGTGAAGATACAGATGCACTTGGTCTTGCTCACCACGGCGGTGAGGCGACGCATAGCCTGCGACATGAGGCGGGCCTGGGAGCCGACGGTGGCGTCACCCATCTGGCCATCGAGCTCGTGTTTGGAAACGAGGGCGGCGACCGAATCGATGATGATGACGTCGATGGCGTTGGACCGGATGAGGGTCTCGGTGATGTTGAGCGCGTCTTCACCGGAGTCAGGTTGAGAAACGAGCAGGTCGTCTAGGTTCACGCCGACGGTGCGAGCGTATTTCGGGTCGAGGGCATGCTCGACGTCGACGAAGGCGGCGAGACCGCCGTTGCGTTGAGCTTCGGCGATGACGCTCAAACAGAAGGTGGTCTTACCGGAAGATTCAGGACCGTAGATTTCCACGATGCGGCCGCGGGGCAGTCCGCCGACGCCGAGTGCGAGGTCGATGGCGAGCGAACCGGTCGAGATCGTTTCGACCTTCATCCTCGTGTTATCGCCCAGACGCATGATCGAACCCTCACCGAATTGTTTGGTGATGGCGCTGATGGCGAGGTCGACGTTTTTGCGGGCGGCGACGGCGTTGGCGGGTGCAGGTGCGGTGGTTTTAGAGACGGAGTTTTTTGCCATGGTTTGGAAACGGTTTGGTGGTGTCTGAGGGGTGTATTAAGTTGTGAAACATCGACGGTGATCCTCTCAACCCCACCGCGCAAGCGCGGACCCTTTTCGCCGCGTAGAAATGCGCCGGTGCCCAAAAACCCCCGGAACGAAGTGCCCCGGGGTTGTCTCCTTGAATGAGTGACGAGAAAGAGATCAGCAGCTCACGTTTTTGCCTTCGCTGCCGAATGCTTCGAGGCGGACCTCGGGGGGGGACTTGTGGATATCGTCTGGGGCGTAGTGGAACTGCAGGGCGCGGCGGCGTTTGGGGGAGTTGTTGTGGGGGGTGCCGTGAGGGAGTTTGCCGTCGAAGATTAACATGCCTCCACTGGAAAGCGGAGCGGCGACGGAGTTGGTTCCGAGCACGGAGGTGTCGCAGAGCTGCCAATCACGCCGCTGGAAATGGATGATGGGTTCCTTGTGGCGACCGGGCATGATCTGCATACAGCCGTTTTCGACGTTGGCTTCATCGAGTGCGATCCACACCCCGACGACGGGGGTGTCGAGTGGGTAGTCAAAGTAGGCGTGATCCTGATGCCAGGGCTTTTCTCGGCCGATCAGAGGTGGCTTCAGCAGCGCCATGTCCTGAAACATCTCCGGCGTGCGATCGTGGATCAGGGTTTTGACGATTTTTAGCAGCTCCGGGTGCTGCGAGATGGCACGGAGCCGGGGCTCGGTTTTTTCAAAAACGCCCAGTTTGCGCACGCAGTTCATGCGTTCTTCCGGTCCCATTTCTTCGATTCGCTTTTCCGCGGCGGCTTCGAAGATTACGTGTTCGAAACCCGGATGCTCGCCCATGAGGAGCGAAACAATGCCGTCGATCGCTTCCTGCATCTCGGTCGGGGTGAAGGCTTGGCGAATGGAGAGGTAGCCGTTCTCCCGGTAAAATTCAATTTCCGCTGGTCCGATGTCAGCGAGGGTTTCTACCTGTGACGCCTCGGAGGTCGGATGATACAGGTCGGGACTGTGGAGTTCGGCGCCAAGGTCGAAGCGTTTGTTGCCGACTTTGGTTTCTACGGGAGTGCTGCTCATGGTGTTGAAAAGGGTGGGTGGGAATGTATCTGAGTCGCCCGTCGGTTTAGGTAGGGCAGGGAGGCTGGCAAGCATAGACGATCTTCGCGCAAAGGGAATGGACGCTTCGGGGAAAAATATGTATAGATCCGATATAAATGACCAATAAATGGGCAAATAACGTAGGTTTATCCGACATCATGGGGCGAGTTCGTTGTGAGCCGGGCTGGAGTTTAGGCGCGGGTTGGTCGGCTGGACTGATCGATTTTGATTTGTGGTTGGTATGGTCGGGGCGAGGACGGATGCGACTGTCTGATCGAGATATCGATTTGCGGCCTGGAACGTGTGTGTGGATGCGCCCCGGGAGGCGTTATGAAGCAACGCAGCACCCCGATGATCGGCTGGGCGTGAGTTTTGCGCATTTTACGATAGCGGGTGGGGCAAGTTTTGTGCCGCGGTTTGAAACCACGGAGGTCCGGTCTTTGGAATTCGCGCAGGCAACGATGACGGAGGTCGTCCGCCTGGGGACCAAGGCCCCGGTGCTCGCCGCCCAGGTGCTGGGCGGGCTGTTGGAGGTTCTGGTGCACGATGACGCGGAATTGTCGGCGCGAATGGAATTACCCGGCGGCTCTACCCGGTCGAGGCATGATGCGGCGATGGCCGCAGTGGCCGCGCGGATTGTGGAGGAGCCGGGCCGACAATGGCGCATTCAGGCGTTGGCTCAGGAGCAGGGCATGGCGGTGGATCACTTCTCGAGGCTGTTTCGCGCGGCTATGGGAGAGCGCCCTCAGGCGTATATCTTGCGTACTCGCATGGCTCGGGCGCAGCAGCTGTTGCGGGAGACCCACCTTCCGGTGGGTGAAATCGGCCAGGTGTTGGGGTTTCGCGATTCGTTCTACTTTTCTCGACAGTTTCGGACGTTTTTTGGGGTCCCGCCTTCAGCATATCGTCGGCGCCACGCTGGAAATCTGCGATTAGAGGGTGAAAGTTCCGCTTGAATCGGTATATTGCGCTAGGGTAAGATCTCCCTTTTGTAGAAAAATCTCTTAAAGCCATGATTATCAAAGCATATCTAAAACCACAATGTGGTTGGTCCAACGGCGTTCGCGCTATCATGTCTAAACATGGCCTCGAATTTGAGGATATCGATATCATCAATAATCGCGAAAATTACGCCGAAATGGTGCAGAAATCCGGACAACCTCTGTCCCCCTGCGTAGAGATCGACGGCGTAATGCTGGCCGACGTTTCCGGTGAAGAAGTGGAGAACTATATGGTCTCCAATGATTTGGTTAAGACGTCCAGCACGGCCACTGACGTGGCGACCGACGCAGGCTGTTCCGATGAGGAGCACGCCAAGATGGCTTCGAATCCGATTCGCTTCTTCTAGGAGCGTTCCCGGTCGTATCCAACCCTAGGGCCGGTTCTCGCGACCAGCTACCGGCCTTTTTCTGCCTGTCTCCATGCCCCAAGCGTGGGGAACGGGATCTGCTTTCGCACCCTACTTGTCTCTCACTCTTTCCGCCATGGTCCGTCCAATTCCTTCCCCCCTCTACCATCCTGATCAGGAGCACGACGCCTGTGGTGTCGGGTTCATTGCCCGCATAACGGGTGAACGCAGTTATGACGTGATCAACCGGGCAGTGGCGGCGTTGAAGGCTCTCGCTCACCGCGGCGCGATCGATGCTGATGCCATCACGGGCGACGGCGCGGGTATTCTCACGCAGATTCCGGTCGAACTCCTGCGCGAGCGCCTCGTGGAGCGCGGCAAGACGCTGTTCAACGACTCCGACCTCGGTGTCGGCATGATTTTCCTACCGGAAGAAGAATATGCTCAGGCCCATTGTAAGAAGATCGTCCGCGACGCGGTGGAAGCCGAAGGACTCGCCTGGCTCTGCTGGCGCGAAGTGCCGACCGACGCCTCCTGCCTCGGCCGCAAGGCGATCGACACCCAACCCGTCATCGCCCAAGCGCTGATTGCCCGTCCCGACGCGACGGACGACAACGAGATCGACGACGAGGGATTTGAGCGGAAGATCTTTCTCGCCCAAAAGACCATCGAGCGAAAAATCACTGCCGAGGGCATCGATGGGTTCTATATCTGTTCCTTCTCGTCGCGCACCATTGTCTACAAAGGCATGCTCACGCCACACCAGATTCGGAAGTATTTCACTGATCTGAAGTCCCCTAAGTTCACTTCGGCCTACGCGATCTTCCATCAACGTTACTCCACCAATACGTTCCCGATGTGGCACCTCGCCCATCCGTTCCGCATGGTGGCCCATAACGGTGAAATCAATACCATCCGCGGTAATCGCAACCTCATGAGGGCTCGCGAAAACTCACCGGCTCATGGTGTTTGGGGTGATCGTTACGACGATCTGAAGCCGCTGGTGCAGCCGGACGGCAGTGATTCGGCGACGTTCGATAATGCCCTCCAACTCCTCACGCTGGGCGGACGTAATCCGCTTCATAGCGCGATGATGATGATGCCACCTGCCTGGGAAACGGACGACTCTCTCAGCGAAGAAGCGAAGGCATTTTTCCGTTATCACGCTACGATGATGGAGCCCTGGGATGGCCCTTCGGCTATCGCATTTACCGATGGCAAAGTCATCGGTGCTTCGCTTGATCGCAATGGCCTGCGCCCAGCGCGCTACAAAGTCTACGACGACGGTTATGTGATCCTCGCATCGGAAGCGGGCCTCGTTTTCGACTTCCCCGGCAAAGTGGTTGAGTCGGGTCGTCTTGGCCCGGGTCGCATGCTCGCGATTGATCTCGAACAAAAGCGCTTCCTGCACGACGACGAGATCAAGGACAGCTTCACCCAAAACCCACTTTTCAAGACCTGGTGTGCCGAGCATTTGGTGAACCTGCACGACGTCGCCGGCGAACCGACCGCCGATGCGGACGAAGCTCCGGCTGACAGCACCCGTCAGCAAATCGCCTTCGGCTACGAAACCGACGAAGTCGAGCTGGTGCTGCAACCGCTCGCCGCCGGCGCCGAGCCGACCGGTTCGATGGGTGAAGACACTCCGTTGGCCGTGCTCTCCCGCCGTCCGCGCCTCCTCTACAACTACTTCAAGCAACTCTTCGCGCAGGTCACCAATCCGCCGATCGATTCGATTCGGGAGAAAACGGTGATGTCGCTCTCTATGTTTTTGGGCGGTCGTTTGGGGCTACTTGAAGAACTGCCAAAGACCGCGGGTCTGGTGGAGCTCAAGTCACCGATTCTTTTCAACTACGAAGTCGCCGCTCTCGATGGCATCGATTTCCTTAAGGATCGCGTCGCTCGACACTCCGTTTTGTTTGATGCTGCCGCTGGAGCTGAAGGTCTGGAAGCCGCCGTTAAAAACCTCGCGCAAACCGTCGTTCAAGGTGTCGTGGAAAAACGCGACAAGGTGATCATCCTTTCCGACCGCGGCGTCAGCGCCGAACAGGTTGCCATCCCGATGCTACTCGCCGTTGGCGCCGTGCATCAGGAACTCATTCGCGCCGGTGTGCGCGTGCGTTGTGACCTCGTGGCCGAAACCGGCGAAGCTCGCGAAGTCCACCAGATCGCGTGCCTACTCGGCATGGGCGTCAACGCGGTGAATCCGTATCTCGCGTTCGACGTCATCAGCCAACTCGCGCTCGACGGCAAAGCGGGCGACGACGTCACTCCTACGCAAGCTCGCCGGAACTTCGAGACCGCGATCTGCGCTGGTCTGCGGAAGATTATGGCGAAGATGGGCATCTCCACGCTCTTCAGTTATCGCGGCGCGCAAATTTTCGAGGCTTTGGGTGTTTCACACCAAGTGATTGAAGACTGTTTCTTCGGCGTGCCATCGCCGATCGGTGGCGTGGGTTACCAGCAAATTGGTGAAGCCACCCTGCTGCGTCATGCCTTGGCATTCCCCGAGCTCGACGCCGCTGATCCCGATAATGCCGGCCAAGAAGTCGCTCCGAGTCTCCAACGCGACGGTTACTACCGGGTGAACAAGCGCGGCGAAGGCGAATACCACGCGTGGAGCCCCAAGCTCATCGCCTCGATGAATAAGTTCAACCGCGCGGGCACGACGGAAGCTTTCCAGCCCTGGAAGACTCAGGCCGACGAGCATCAGCCGGTCGCGTTGAAGGATCTCCTCAAAATCCGTTTCCCCGAAAACGGCATCGATATCGAAGAGGTCGAAGGCATCGAAGACATCCGTCAGCGTTTCACGACGGCCGGCATGTCGATGGGTGCGCTTTCGTCTGAAGCTCACGAAGCTCTCGCGATTGCGATGAATCGCATCGGCGGCAAATCCAACTCCGGTGAAGGGGGCGAAAACCCCGAACGTTACTCGGTGCGCGAAAACGGTGACAACGCCAACTCCGCCATCAAGCAGGTCGCTTCCGGTCGCTTCGGTGTCACCGCCGAATACCTGGCTAACGCCAAGGAAATAGAAATCAAGATGGCCCAAGGAGCGAAGCCGGGTGAGGGCGGTCAGTTGCCCGGTCACAAGGTTTCGCCCATGATCGCTAAGCTGCGTTTCTCGGTGCCTGGCGTGACTCTCATTTCGCCACCGCCGCATCATGATATCTACTCGATTGAGGATTTGGCGCAGCTCATCTTCGACCTCAAGGAGGTCAATCCACGTGCCAAGGTTTGCGTGAAGCTCGTTTCGTCATCAGGCGTCGGCACGGTGGCCGCGGGTGTGGCCAAAGCTTACGCCGATGTGGTGCTCGTATCGGGTCACGATGGTGGCACTGGTGCCTCGCCACTCGCTTCGATCAAGAACGCCGGATCCGCTTGGGAAATTGGGGTCGCCGAGGCGCATCAAGTTCTCATGCAAAACGACCTGCGTGGCCGCGTCGTGCTTCGCACCGATGGTGGCATGAAGACCGGTCGTGACATTGTGATTGCTGCGTTGCTCGGCGCGGAGGAATTCAACTTTGGCACCGCTGCGCTTATTGCGGCTGGTTGCGCGATGTTCCGTGTTTGCCATCTGAATACCTGCCCTGTTGGCGTGGCGACTCAGCGCGAAGATTTGCGCGCCAAGTTCCGCGGCAAGCCTGAGAACGTGATCAACTTCTTTAACGCCGTCGCGGAAGACGTGCGCCAGTATCTCGCCAAGCTAGGGGTTAGCTCGATTAACGACATCATTGGTCGGGTCGATTTACTTGAGCAGATCGCTGACCCTGCCAATGAGAAGACGAAGCTCGTCGACCTTTCCGGTCTGCTTCACAACCCGGATCCCACCGGTGACATGGACCGCTACCATGTGCGGGAACGCAACGAGCGCTTTGGCGGCGAAGGTTCCCTCGACGAAGCGATTCTCCAGGAAGCCCGCGACGTGATTCTCGGTAAGTCGGCGCGCCTCGCCGCTCGCTACAAGATCACCAACATCAACCGCGACATCGGCACCCACCTCGCGGGTCAGATCGCCTATCAAAAAGGTAACGTAGGTCTCGAGCCCGGGACGATCGACCTCACCTTCACTGGTTCGGCCGGACAGTCGTTTGGTGCGTTCTTGGTCAGAGGCATCCGCCTCACCCTGAATGGCGAGGCCAACGATTACGTCGGTAAGGGCATCAACGGTGGAGAGATCATCATTCGTCCGAAGGCATCCGAGACCTTCGAGTGGCGCCGACAATCTATCGTTGGTAATACCTGCATCTTCGGAGCAACCGGTGGTTACATGTTTGCGGCGGGATGTGCCGGCGAACGTTTCGGCGTGCGCAACTCCGGTGCGACCGCCGTTGTCGAAGGTGTGGGCGACCACGGCTGTGAATACATGACGGGTGGCGTGATCGTGGTGCTCGGATCGACTGGCATCAACTTCGGCGCCGGCATGAGCGGTGGCTTGGCCTTCATTTATGATGAAGAAGGCAAGTTCGATTCACGGACCAACCTGGAGATGATCGGGGTCGAGCGCCTCAGTGATCAGGAAGAAATCACGAGTCTGGCCAAGCTCGTCAAAGTGCACGCCAGCCTTACCGGTTCGCCGTATGCCCAAGAGCTGCTCAAGGACTGGGACAACACGGCGAAAAAATTCTGGAAGGCCGTGCCTAACCCGCCGAATCCAGAAACACCCAAGTCACTCTACCGTTTCGACGAAGCCAACGCGCCAGCGTTGGTGTAAATTAAAGAGAATTCAAATTTCAAAGCGGGCCCGGCCTAGGTCCGCTTTTTTGTGGTCCGCGCTGGCGGACTTATGCCGCTCGGTTGTCGGGGAGAGTGTTATGATGAATAGACCGTTCGCGATCGTTGTCGCATTGATTTTCTCAGTCGTTGGCCACGCTCAGGAAGTAGTGGAAGCACCGGAGCGGTTAGAAAATGTGATCATCACATTCACCGAATTCGGGCGGGATTCCATCAACCAGATAAAGTGCTCTTTTGTAGTTCGAGGGCAAGGGGAGTTGGAGGGGCTTTGGGAAGAAGGTAAATTTGGATCATTTACCACTAATTACCGAGAAGCCCCCGACGGGTCATTTACCTACAAACGTTTGGACCAAAAAGGGAGGGCGGATCTCGTTGTCTGGTGGGATGGTGAGAGTGAACCCGTCACGAAGGAACTGGAATTCCGGTCCGAAAATACGGCTTCCAATATAGCTGGCAATTACCGCTATGGATCGGAATGGGTGACGCTGCACGCGATTGATTCAGATCAACAGATGTTGAATCTTTCCAATCGCTGTGAGATCTCGGCTCAAGGCTCCGCCTACAGCGGTTTTGTTTTAAAGGATTCCGGTAAATACCTTGTTCGAGTGGTTGGGCCGACGCTCGCAGCGTTTGGGGTCGAAACTCCCGTGAGGGCCCCAGCGGCGGAAGTTCATATTGTCGGTTCGCTTCGACCTCTTTCTGAACTTGCGGCGGGCCGATCTGCTCCACCCGCTGTGCACCGCGCCGCCGCGCGGTTGGTCGGAGCTTTCCCTTTGCCGGAGAGCTCAGCGGATGTCGCGTTTGTCGCTCAGCTTCGGCCAGGCGCCTATGTGATCGAGGCGCGAAACCCGACCTCCGAAGCAGGTGAGGTTTTGATCGAGATGTATGCGCTGCCGTTGCCGTAGGCGGGATCTGCGCAAGTTGCGGGCTTGATCGGATTCCAATTGGTGCCTCGACTGGGAGAGCATGGCTAAATCCAAACCGATTCCGGGGTCGACCGGGGAGATCCTCACTTGTTTGCCCTCGCCTTACGTTCCGCATGCGGCGACGGGGTTGTTGTATCTTCCGCGGATGATCGCGAAGTGCCGCTATGTGCAAAAACACGGCGAGATGCCGAAGAGTTATCGGAAGAACTACGGCCGAGGTTTCGATCGGTTTATTTCTATGCACCTTGGGGTGGAGCCGAAAGAGATTCAGGAAGCCGTGCACACTTCGGCCGATGATACCGAGCTCGATGCGAAACTGTTGGCGCTATTTCCTGATGATGTGCGGGCAGCCGATTGGAACCGTAATTTGATTCAAAAAGGCATGACTCCCGCCGGCCGCGAATTCTTGGCGGAAGCGTTGGGCAATATGGGCTGCGCAGATCGGACCGATGAGATCATCAGCGTGACCGATCTCATCGATTTCGACGAAGGTCGGATCGAGTAGGGGGTATTGAAGGTAGGGACGGACCGCTGGGCCGTCCGCTTCTGCCTCAGAGGGCGCTCCTCTCAGGTGGCGGACCGGACGGAGCCGGTCCCTCCCCAAGGCAACGGAATTGGAGGGACGACCTCCGTGTCGTCCGCATCTGAGTGCGCCACTCCACCGCAGCGCGCCCGGCGGTCACCCCCTACCGTAGAGTTCCGAGTATACCAAACATACCGAGGTCAGCTCGCCCGGCTACAGCTCGAAGATCACCGCGTGTCTGTAGCAAGTGTTAGGAAGCCGAGATCGTTGGTCAGGGCTCCATCGAGCCCACCGTCTTGCCACGTGGCGCCGGCGTCTTTGCTCCAGACGGTGCCTTCTTCGAAGCTTGCGGCCCATAACTTGCCTGGATCGTTCGGATCGTAGGTGAGGGTCAGCACGTTGGGACTCGGGAGACCTGCAGTGCGATGCTGCCACGATTTACCGCCGTCGGTGGAGGTGAATACGCCTACTTTCCAGCCGCCGATCGCTAGATTGTCGGCGTTGGTGGGATCAACCGCGCAGGCGTAGAGATTGGCGTCACCGGCATCGAGCGCGGCTTGTTGCCAGGATTTGCCCGCGTTGGTCGAGAGCCAGGCGCTATGGCCTTCGGTCACAGCCAACCAAACGCCAGATTTGGCATTGCCGTGTCGCAGGCGTAGGACGTGTGCGGCCGGGACGGCCTTGATGCGATGCCATTTGTTGCCGCGGTTGGTCGATTCAAAGAGTCCACCGGCGGTTCCGGCGAGGAGTCGGCGGGGGTTTTTAGGATCCAGGGCGATGGTTTTGGAAAAACGTTCGTCGATGCCTTGGTTAATTCCCTCCCAAGTTTCGCCGCCATCTTGGGAGCGCACGAGGCCCCAACCGGAGGCGGCGTAGATATTTTGACCGTTAGTTGGGTCGATGACGATCGCAGTCACGTCGCTCACGCGCCAATCGGTGACCATGCGCCAGGATTTGCCGCCGTCGATACTGCGCACGATGCCGTTGCCGCAGGCGAGGTAGACGCGTGAAGGGTCCGATGGGTCCACCGAAGCGCTAGCGACTTGTTGGATCTTCGGGCCATAAGGCGTCCAACCCTTGTCGGGGAGGTGCACGAAGATGCCGGCATCGGTGGGAATCGATGAGTTTTTCTGCGCCTTTGTGAAAGCCGCGGCGGTGAAGAGCACCGATTCGGGCTGGGCGAGGGCGAGGGTGCTGGTGAATCCCAGGCTGAGAAGCGTTCGGAAAATTGAGGACATCATTCGTCGTTGGCGTTCATGGTGGTTTTGATGGAGCCGTCGCGGAAGTTCATGCGGCGTTGGGTGTCGCCGTAGCGCATCGTGATTTCATTGCGGCCGGGTTTCGCTTGGGCAAATGGTCCGTCGAAGAGCGGCCAAGCGTCGTAGTCGACGGGTTTGCCGTTGATTTCCGGGGTCTCTCCGTAGGTCGCGGTGATGGTGGTGCCGTCGAGGGTGGTGAACGAGGCGGTTGCGGTGGGCGACACGTCGAAGGTCAGGGGCAAGGCTTTGACGGCGGATTGGAATGCTTCGAAGGATTCGAAGTCACGGACGGGTGCGATCTGGGTGACGTAGCCGTTTTTCGGTGCTTCACTCACGTAGACCTGATGGCCGGTGCCCCATTCGGTGTGACCGCTGCTGATCCAGGCGCCGGCGCCTCCGGCGAGCAGGCCGGTCCAATCGGTGGGCCGCCATTCGCCGGCGACAAACGGGCGATAGGCAATGTAAGAGGGGCCACCTTGAGCGAAGATCCAACCGGAGGAGTCTTCGGCCCGATTAGTCAGGTCACGGGAAAAGAACGTGTTGATGTGGGGAAATTGAGTTCCTTCCGGAATATCGTAGAGGCCAATGATGGTGGATTTATGCTGAACGATTTGCTCGTGGGGCGAACCACTCATGAGTTTATCGGGCGAATTGTAGTCGACCTTGGAACGGGCGATGAGATCGACGACGGTATCCCAGTCGGCTCCAAAATACATGGTGCCTTCGAGCGCGGAGTAATACGGGTGGAGCGCGAAAAAGGTGTTGGAAAGGCCGAGAGGCTTCTCCTCGTGCCAAACATGGCTCCAAGTCTGTTGTTGGATGGGTTGCAACAGGCCGCCTTGGCTCGAACCGAGCAAATAGTCCTCGGAAACGTAACTGTATTTATAGACGGGGATGGTTTTGAGTCCGGCGATCTCGATCGCTTCGGGCCCGGCATGCCGCATCCGCCAACGGGTGCGGCGCAATTCGCGGTGAACGTAGGGTTCGCTGCGATCGGTCGCGATGTGTTGAAGCATGGGGGATGGGGTGTAACCGCTGAGCGCAACAATCAGGGACGCGCCGTTGAGTTGCATCTCGCCTTGGCCCCAGAGCAGCCACGCCAACCCGGATGATGCGGAAAGGGAGGGTTGCACGGCATGTTTTGGATAAATCCGGCTGTGGGCGCCGCCGTATATGCCGCCGAGGTTCTCGACGGCGAAATCCAGGAGCTCGAATTCCAGCATCATCTGCGCTTTGTGCTGCAGTTCGGGGTCGCGACACCAACCGACGAGTAGTGTTAAGGCAGATACGTAGGGATCGATGTAGTTGGGTGAGTCATACTCGCCGCGGCCGTGGGCGGTCGTGATCCGAATCGATTCGAGAAGGTATTCTTTAGCTTCGGCGCGGTTTTCGGCGGAAGACTTGCCGTTATACCACTCCGATCCGGGCAGGTCGGGCCAGGTCTCGGCGGCGAGATAGATACTGGCGTAATACATGAGCCAGTGATTCTCGGTATCGCCGCGGTATGGGAAATAGGTGCGCCAGGCTTCGCGAATAGCGGCCCAATCCTCTTCGTTTAAGTTTGGTTTGCCGGAGTTCATCACCAGCACCATCGGAAACATCCAGAACATGGCTCCGGTGGGCTTCGCGGTGAGTGCTTTAAGGCGGGCCCGGGCCCATTCCAGATTGGTGCCTTGCGCGAAGTTGACGGCGACATCGTGTAGACCGCCCGCCGCCAAATTGGCGGGATCGGTGCGCGTGAGGTATTGTTTGATCAATACATCGCGGCGCTCTTGGTAGGCGAAAGCCATTTCACCGTCACTGAGAGGGGCGGCGGGAGGTGGGTTAGCGAAAGCGTTAGTCGACGATCCAATCAAGATCGCGAGTGGGACTATAAGATAACGGAGCATGAAGGGTTTTCTCATGGGGTCCTGCATCATGAGGCGCGACGAGCAGCGGAGGGAAGTGCAAGTGGAATGAATATTTCGGGCCAATTCCGGTTTTGACTCAAATGAGCGCCGCACTCGGCTTGCCAAAGCCCGATCGACGCATTCGGCTGCGCTGATGCAGAAAGGACAGAAAGTAGTATGCACCAATGATGTGTTTTCGGCCGCAGTGGTCTCGATATATGAGCAACTGCCGTCGAAGGGAGACACCTATACCGTGCGCGATGTGTTTTTAGGCCGTGAAAAAATGGTGCGGGCGGGTGATTCCGCGACGGTCGGCGTGCTTTTGAATGAACTGCACAATCCGAGCGACCCATTTCATGCCGATTCGCAAGAACTGGGTTTTTCTTCGGAGCGATTTGCACCATTGGAAGAACTGCCGCCGGAAGAGATGTATGCTGAAGCCGAGCAGGAACTCGAATTGGTCGGACCCGGACCTGGTCCGCTAAAGTGGGACGTCGAGTAACCGGAAAGGGGTCCGGTCGCAAAAAGTGAACTGCTCCCGCATTTGCGGGATTCGTTAAACTTTTTTGCGACCCGACCCCTGTGCTCACAAAAAAGCAGCCGCCCCGAAGGACGGCTGCTGAATATTTGTATTGGTGAAGAGAAGCTTACTTCTTCTTAGCAGGTGCCTTCTTAGCAGCAGCCTTCTTAGCAGGTGCCTTCTTAGCAGCAGCCTTCTTAGCAGGTGCCTTCTT